>Ga0334892_1000094_pt1 | contig 139372 bp, 129 predicted proteins | sample GraSluR3_MG_4_FD_207213 | JGI IMG/M metagenome (GOLD analysis project Ga0334892, IMG submission 207213) | Sludge microbial communities from methane-producing bioreactor in Wageningen University, Netherlands - Granular Sludge_15_04-R3 | ecosystem: Engineered > Bioreactor > Anaerobic >... | reverse complement strand
TACCACGTCCAGACGCTGGACGGCGACCCGGTCGACGCCGAGATCCACAACATCCCGTGGGACCCGGTCAGCGCGGCGCGCGGCGAGTTCAAGCACTTCATGCAAAAGGAGATCTACGAGCAGGCCCGCGCCCTGACCGACACGCTGCGCGGGCGGGTGGACTTCCAACACGGCTGCGTCGATCTGCCCGACCTGAAGATCAGCGAAGAGGACGCGCGGCGGCTCAAGCGCATCGTGACGGTGGCCTGCGGCACCAGCGCCTACAGCGGGCTGGTCGGCAAGTTCATCATCGAGGAGCTGGCGCGCGTGCCGGTCGAGGTCGATTACGGGAGCGAGTACCGCTACCGCGACCCGATCCTCGATTCCGACTGCGCCGTGCTGGCGATCACGCAGTCCGGCGAGACGGTGGACACGCTGGCCGCGATGGAAGAGGCGCGCGAGAAGGGCGCCCGCCAGTGGAGCATCGTCAACGCCATCGGCAGCCAGGCGATGCGCGTGGCCGACGGGTTCATCACCATGCAGGCCGGGCCGGAGATCGGCGTGGCGAGCACGAAGGCGTTCACCACCAGCATCGTCGACCAGTACCTGCTGGCGCTCTACCTGGGCCAGCAGCGCGGCATGCTGTCGTGCGGCGAGGCGATGCAGCACGTGGCCGATCTGGCGCGCCTGCCGGACCTGGTGGGCCAGGTGCTCGAGCGCGAAGACCAGGTGCAGGAGTTGGCCGCCCAGCTCTACCAGTACACCAACTTCCTCTACCTGGGCCGCGGCATCAACTACCCCATCGCGCTGGAAGGCGCCCTCAAGCTCAAGGAAATCAGCTACATCCACGCCGAAGGCTACCCCGCCGGGGAGATGAAGCACGGGCCGATCGCGCTGATCGACGAGCACATGCCGGTCGTGGCGATCACGCTCAAGGACGAGGTCTACGACAAGATGCTCAGCCAGGTGGAGCAGGCCAAGTCGCGCGGCGGGATCGTGATCGCGGTGGCGACCGACGGCGACGAGTTGATCCGGGAGAAGGCGGATTACGTGCTCTATGTGCCCGAAGCGCCCCGGCTGATCAGCCCGATCATCAGCGTGATCCCGCTGCAACTGCTGGCATACACGATCGCGGTGTGGCGCGGCGCGGACGTGGACCAGCCGCGCAACCTGGCGAAGTCCGTCACGGTGGAGTAGGCGGGCGCGTTCGGGGAGTCATGGACAGGGACGCCGGCGAGCATACGCGGGCGCCCCTGGTGTTATGGTTCGCTCACCGCCGCGACTTGGGGATGATCCACAGCAGCACCGCCAGCGCCGACAGCACATCGACGACCAGCAGCGCGATCTCGCCCGCCTCGATCGGCGATCCGTAAATCGTGGACACCCCGACGCCGATCGCGATGACCTGCGCCATGAGGATCGCGCCGGCGTGCGACATCACCACGGCGCGCCAGTAGGGCCGGTCCGTGCGGCGCGCGTGCATGGTCGTTTCCCAGTGCAGATTGGGCGTTCTGCTTTCGAGGTTCAGGCGGATGTAGTCCCCGATCTCTTTGATGCGCCGATCGTTTTGCAGCCAGCCGATCGCCAGGGCGAGCGCCAGCGGCGGGTAGACCAGCGCCACCGCGCGGGTGCGGATCCCCACGCCCAGGAATACCCCGGCGATGGTGAGCGCGATCGACACCGTCTGCTGGCGCAGCTCGATGCGCTTGAGGCTTTCGTCGCGCAGCGCCCGGTACTCGACCTCGAACCCACCGTGAAAGAAGGCTTCGTCGTCCATCGGTGCCCCCTTGTGAATGACGCGCGTTGGTTTCAGTATACAGCGAATTTGCTGCGCGCCGGGGGTTGGGGGGGTGTGGGGGGGCGGTCGAAATTCGTGATTAACGAAGATCTTCATTTATCTGATTGATCAGGTCCTGATTATCAGGGCTAACCCATTTATGAGCGGCAAAAGCGGCTAAACGTCTTCCTGTGTCCGGATCTTTAAATAGACCTGAGATCAGTTCTCCGTCGTACAGCTCTGTGTACGCTTCATGCACATACTCAATAGATTTTCTGGTGGACTCTTCTATTTCTTCCTTGATATCTTCAATTTCGTCCAAATTGATAAAGTCACTGTCTTGCAAAGTTCTACGAAAAACATCATACGCGATTACATAGCGCCCATGCCGGATAACTTGTCCTCTTGGAGTGTAATCATCTCGCTCGTGTTCTAGCACGTCTTTTACTATCCGTAAGGCTTGAACTTTCTTCCACAATTCTAAAGGATCTAGAGCTTCATGGAAGAGCACATGATATGGCTGCTTTTCAATGTTGCTCCAAAGTTCCTCGATTTCCCTACCTGCTGTAATGGCGTAGTCTACAGTATCACTAAAACAGGCTAAAGTTTCCGTGGCTTCGTCTAGATCAAATCCTCTTGATTTGTCTTTCAGCACCTCTCCCTGCTGATAGGCGTAGTCAATCCCATTCTGCCTCAAGATACTACGAATTATGCTTTGGAGTTCATGTAACGCCACGAATTCCCGGTTGGAGATCTTGTTTTGTCTGTTCGTGGCTCTTGTTAGAAGGGCAAAGAAACCGTCGGGACACCCCTGGAGCGAAATGAAACGAACTGACACAAGGGCATTGGCAAGGCGGCCACGAGAGTCCTTGTTCATCTGGCTAATTGCCCATAATGTCTGAGCTCCGTTTACGATTTGAGCTTGCTTGAACGCAATCTTGGTCCGATTGTGGTTGATCGCTGCGGAGGGAGCGGCCTGATAGTCATGGAAAAGAACAGTAATCCCATTGTTGAGATACCAAAAATGGTGCGGTTCTTTGGTAAGAGTTGCACACATGGCCTGATTTACCGGAGTGGGGCCAAGGAATTTTCTCAGATTTGCATCAATAAGCCGATCGCCGAATTCTTCATACCAACTGGCAACATCAACGGCCTTTACTTGCCCAACATATGCAGTGTACGGTTGGTCGATCCTGGACCAATTGTGTAATTCGACGTCGATGTTGATGGGTTCTTGAATGTTGCTGCTCTCCAAAATTGAATATAGGCTTTTCAAGTTCAAAATCTGCTTCTCAACGTCAGTTTGATTCCTTCGCATGTCGCTTATAAGGTTGTCGAGGATCTTTACCACGTTCGCGCTGATTTCATTGGTGCTGGTGAAAGCGACAATCAAGACTGTTTTTGTGCGCGGTGAATCTATTTTGGGAGCAATCTTTAAAATGAGTTCACTTGCTTGTGGTGCTTTAGGGTTAAAATTCTTCAAGTTCCTATTCCAAAGATCCTTCAATCCACTGATGAATTTATGCATGTCACCACTTTCAATCGTTTTCTTGCCCCCCGTTATCCATTTAGCCTGGACTATGTACAAACGCTCATTCTTATAATAGATGGCATCGATGCCATTATCACCAGAGGAATCAATGACGTGTGCAGCAGCCTCACTTGGGTCGATTGCGGCAAAATGCTTGAGGCAAAAAGCGGATAAGGCACGCGTTAGGAAATTAGCTTCTGTCGGCTCGTCTAGATCAGATAAATCTATGAACTCGTTGTAGTATTTACGGAGGTGAGCTTTGAGATATCTCAGTCGTGCAGTAGTCATGGTCGGTTCTCATGTTAATTCCCTTGGATTGAGCTTAGTATAATGGAAACATTTGTTTGATTCCACCTTATGAACGTATTGATGCGATTGCAGAACGTGGCATATGTCTGTTTCGGACACGGCCTTTGCTGGACATCATGACGACTCACCAAAGCACCCCCCGCAGCGTCTCCCCCTACCGCAGCAGGCCCGCGTACAGGCCCGGCTCGGAGTCCGGGATGGGCGTCGCGCCGACGATGCGCGCGTAGAAGTCCTGCGGCCCGGCCCACCCGATGATCGCGTAGGCGTAGCCCTGGGCGCGCATGTCGTGCAGGCAGGCCAGCAGCAGCGCCGTGCCGATGCCGCGTTTGCGCGCCGCCTCGCCGACGCCCGTCGGGCCGAACACGCCGCGGCTGGTCGCGTCGTAGCAGCCGAAGCCGATCAGCATCTCGTTCTCCACGGCGACGAAACACGTGGGCGGCTGGCGCAGGATGGCCGCCTCGCATTCGCTGGCCCAGCCGGGGCTGTCGAAGGTGGCCCGCACCCAGGCCGTCACGACGTGTTTTTCGGGCACCAGCGCCCGGCGGATGGTGACGCCGGCCATGCGCGGGTCGGCCAGCGCGGGGGCGAGGTCCGGCAGGGCGTAGAGTTTCACGAGCATATCGGTCATTGGGTCGTCTCCTGTGTGCGCCCCGATCATACCACCGCCCGCGGCCACAAAAAAGCAGCCCACCGGCGGGTGAGCTGCTGCGAAAGGCGGATCGGAACGTGGGCGGGCGGTTACCCCTGCTTGTCCATGGGATCGGGCTGGAGCATGCCGAAGAGGTTGCCCTCGACGTCCTTGGCGTAAATGAAGTGGCCCACACCGGGGATGTAGTTGCTCTCGCCCACGACGGTGCCGCCATGAGCCTTGACCTTCTCGATGTGCGCCTTGAGGTCGGGCACGTCCAGGGTGTTGACCATGCCCTGAAACTTCCCCTCGGAGTTGAAGATCGCGCCGTTGATGCCGTACTCATCCGTCCCGCCGGTTTTGACGAGACGGTAGTCCATCGGGCCGTCCCACTTGGTGATTTCCCAGCCGAACACCTCACTGTAGAAAGCGCTGGCCTTGTCGACGTCGCTGGCGTTGATCTCGAAATGAACGAAACGCGACATACTGTTTTCTCCTTATGTTTGTCTGCAATGTCACTCTAAACTGCTATTCGAATATTAGCACAAACGTTCTAGTATGTCAATGCCCCATCACTGCCAATTTATACGATAGCTTATGATAAAAATGGCCACCGGCGCGGGCCGGGCGGTTCGGGGCTATAATACGCGGCGGGCATTCGACACGAAGGAGAGCATCATGAGGGCACCTGACCGCAGCCGCGAGCTGTTCGAGTCCGGCTGGTGTTGTTCGGAGAGCGCGCTGCAAGCCATCGCGGAGCACTACGGGATCGAGTCCGACCTCGTCCCGGCGGTGGCGACCGGGCTGTGTGGCGGCATGGCGTACATGCGCGGCCCGTGCGGCGCGCTGACCGGCGCGATCCTGGGCGTGGGGCTGGTCGCGGGGCGCCGCGCTCCGGACGGCGACAAGACGCGGCCCTACGCCATCGTGCAGGCGCTGGTCGCGCAGTTCGAGGCCCGCTTCGGCGCGACCGGCTGCCTCGCGCTGACCGGCGTGGACCTGGGGACGCCGGAAGGCCACGCCGCCTATCACGCGGACGGCCAGAAGCCGCGCTGCATGGAATACGTGGCCGAGGCGACGCGGCTGGCGCTGGCGCTGCTCGACGGCGAGGCCGGGTGAGCCGCCGGGGGTGCGATGAACCAGACATTGCAACAGGTCCTGCCGGTCGCCATCTCGATCCTGGTCATCATCTTCATCGCGGTGGCGCAGTCCTATTCGAAGACAGTCGCGGCCATCACCGCGACGATGCCGCTCACCGTCCCGCTGGCGCTGTGGATCGTCTACGCTGCCGGGGGCGACGACCGCCAGCAGGCCATGGCCGATTTCACCGGGTCGATGTTCGTGGGCGTGAGCGCGACGCTCGTGTTCACGGTGGCGCTGTGGCTGGCGGCGCGGGCGGGATTGGGGCTGGTGGCGATGCTGGCGGTGGCTTACGGGGCGTGGGCGGCGGTCCTGCTGGCGAGCTGGGCGGTGCGGACGATCTTGTAAGTGCTGCGCCCGGCCCGGTGGAATCCTGTGTCATAATGAGAATCAAAAACACAGGAGGAACCGCCATGCAAGCGCGATTCATCGGCTTCGGCGAGATCGAGATCGACGGCGAGCGCTACACCGACGACCTGGTGATCGTCCACGGCGCGATCCGCAAGCGCGACAAGGGGCCGTCCAGGGCGAAGAAAGCCCGCTTCGGCCACACGCCGCTCTCCGCCAAAGAGGCGATCCCCTGGGACTGCCGGACGCTGATCGTCGGCACCGGGGCGTATGGCAAGCTGCCGGTGATGAAGAAGGTCTACAAGGCCGCCGAGGAGAAGGGCGTCGAGCTGGTGGTCGTGCCCACCGAGAAGGCCTGCGAGCTGCTCTCCGGCGCGGACCCGGCGACGACCAACGCGATCCTGCACGTCACGTGTTGAGGCCGCGGGCGCGGTTGATCGCGTCGCGCAGGTCGCGCGCGGCGCCCGCCGGATCGTCGGCGAAGATGATCCCGCGCGACGAGTTGACGATCACCCCGCGCCCTGCCGCGTTCACGCCCGCGCGGACCGTCCGCTCGACGTCCCCGCCCTGGGCGCCCACGCCCGGCACCAGCAGCGTCATGTCGCCCACGGTGGCGCGGATCTGCGCCAGCTCGGCGGGGTAGGTCGCCCCCGCGACGAGCATGCAGTTGCCGCCCGCGTTCCACTCGCGGCTGACGCGCTCGGCCACGATCTGCCACAGCGGCTTGCCGTCGATGACCAGGTCCTGAAGCTCGCCCGCGCCGGGGTTGGACGTCCGGCAGAGGATGATGCAGCCCCTGTCGGTCCGCGCCAGGAAGGGCGCCAGCGCCTCGCGGCCCAGGTACGGGTTGAGCGTGACGGCGTCGAAGCCGAGCGTCTCGAAGATGGCGGTCACGTAGCCCTGGTTGGTCGAGCCGATGTCGGCCCGCTTGGCGTCGCAGATCGTCAGGATGTCCGGGTGGTTGGCGCGCAGGTACTCGACGGTCCGCGCCAGCGAGCGCAGCCCGGCCTCGCCGCGCGCCTCGTAGAACGCGATGTTGGGTTTGTAGGCGCTGGCGTAGGGGTGCGTCTGGTCGATGATCCAGCGATTGAAGGCGAACTGCGGATCGTCCTCTGAGTCGAAGCGCTGGGGCAGGCGCGCGATGTCGCTGTCCAGCCCGACGCACACCAGCGACCCGGCGCTCTGGGCGCGGCGGTCGTATTTCTCGACGATGCTCCCGGTCATGAGTCCCCCTTGTTTTCGCCTGCCGGCGGCCAGCCGTGCGGATCGCGGATCCAGTCTTCGAGTGTGGCCAGCTCCGGCTGGCCGAACAGGCCGCGCTTGCTGGCCTCGATCACGATCGTGGCGAACGGCGTCAGCGGGTGGAGCCGCACTTTCGCCGCGTCGAACGCCCGCCCCGCCTCCTGAAAGCCGTAGCTGGTGATGCACAGGCAGTCCTGCACGTCGGCGCCCGCCTCGCGCAGCGCCTCGACGCCCGCCAGGCTGCTGCCGCCGGTCGTGACCAGGTCCTCGATCAGCAGGACGCGCTTGCCGGACACGTCGCCGCCTTCGACCCGGCTGCGGGTGCCGTGTTCTTTGGCCTGCTTGCGGACGAACACCGACGGCGTGCGGGTCAGGTAGGCCAGCGCCGCGCTGTGTGGAATGCCCGCTGCCTCGATCCCGGCGATGACGTGATACGTGATGCCGCGTAGCGCGATCAGGTCGCGGAAGCCCTCGATCACGACCTGCCACTGCGCGGGCCAGAAGGGCAGGCGCCGGTTGTCGACGTACACCGGCGATTTGATCCCCGACTTGAACGTGATCGGATCGTTGGGCGTGAAGACCACGGCCTCGATGTCCAGCAGCGTCCCCGCCACGCGAGCCTGTAGTTGTTTCAGCATACCATCCCCCGTGAACCGGACGGGCGGCGGCCCGTCGAGCGTGCGAAAAGTCTCATGCGCCGGCCCGGTCGATCCCCGCTTCGTGGGCGATTAGCGCCGCGGCCAGCAATCCCCGGTAAATGAGCGCGGTCCAATATTGGACCACTGGCGCCCCCAGGCGGGCAAATGCGCGGTAGGTGTCGCCGTCCAGCACGCCGCCGCAGCCGATCACGTCCACCGGGTAGCCCTGCGCGTCGCGCTCGGCGGCCAGCAGGCCCGCCACCGCCACGGCCCGCGCGTGCAGCCGCCCGCCCGCCATGCCCGCCGTCACGTTCGGATCGCCGGGCGTGGGCAGCGGCAGGGTGTTGGTGGCGACCACCGCCCGCACGCCCACCTCGGCGAAGACGCGCATCAGGCCGCGGTATTGATCGTCCGACAGGTTGGGGCCGAGCTTGACCCACAGCGGAACGCCCGCCGCCGCCAGCGCGCCCGCCGCCGCCCCGCAGACCTGCCGCGCTTCGTCGGCGGTCTGGTGGCCGCGCGGGTCGTCCTCGGTGTTGGGACAGCTCAGGTTGAGCGTGAACCACGCGGGCTGTACCTGGTTGGCGACGAACGCCGCCAGCCCGTCGATCACTTCCCGCGTCTGCTGGTCCGGATCCTCGACGCCGGGGCTGACCGCGATGTTGATCCCGTAGACCGGCGGCAGGTGGTCGCGCCGCGCGCCCAGGAAGGCCGCCGCCGCCCGCGCGCCGGGGTTGCGCAGCCCGATCCGGTTCTGCGTGGAGCGCGTGGGGACGTCGCGCCAGACGACCGTGCCGGGGTTGCCGGGGCGCGGCCAGCGCGTGAACGATCCGAACTCGACCGGCCCGGCCAGCCGGGGCACGCTCCGCCAGCCGGGCATGACGTTGGCGCCGCGCTCGACGGCGGCCAGCGCGGCCTCTTCGGACGCGAACCCGTCGCCCTTGACCAGCCCCGCCGCCAGGATCAGCGGCGAGTCGAGCGTCACGCCCCCGGCCTGGAACGCCCCGCGCCGGAAGGCCAGTCGGTGCGCCGCGCCCAGCAGCGGGTCGAGCGCGGGGGCCAGCGCGTCCGCCTGGCGCAGCAGGGCCAGGGCGTCATGGTGTGCCTGCTGGGCGGTCCGGCGGAAGATCAGCGGGCGGGCCGCGCCATACGCCAGCCGGTTGAGCGCCAGGAAAACGCCGCGCGCGGTGGGGATCATGCCGCGCCCCCTGGGAACAGGTTCTGGCCGGAGCCGGGCGCGGTCAGGACGCGCTCGCCGTCGAAGACCACGCGGCCCCGGATGCGCACCTCGCGCACCTTGCCCCACGCGCGCATCCCCTCGAACGGCGACCAGCCGCACAGCGTATGCAGGCTCCCGCGCTCGATGACGGTCGAGGCGTCCGGATCGACGACGGTGTAAGTGTCCGGCGGCGCGGTCAGCCCGAAGATCACCCGCGGGCGCTCCGCCACCAGCTCGACGACGCGCCCCAGCGACAGCCGGCCCTCGCGGGCGGCGGTCAGCAGCAGCGGCAGGGTCGTCTCCAGGCCGGGCACGCCGGACGGCGCGGGATCGGCGGCCTTCTCGGCCAGGGTGTGCGGCGCGTGGTCGGACTCGACCACATCGACCACGCCATCGCCGATGGCGTCCCACAGCGCGGCCTGGTCGGCGTGCGTCTTCAGCTCGGGCTTCATGCGCCCCAGCGCGCCGAGCGCGGCGACGTCGTCCTCGGTCAGGAACAGGTGATGGGGCGTCACGCCGACCGTCACCGGCAGGCCCTCGGCTTTGGCGGCGCGCAGCAGGGCGATCTCCTCGGCGGTGCTGATGTGGCAGAAATGGGTCCGCTGGCCGGTGGCGCGCACCAGGGCCAGGATGTCGGCGACGGTCGGCCCTTCGGCGTGCACGGCGACGATCCGGCGGCGCGGCCACGCGCCGTAATGCGCGGCGCGGCGGGCCTGGTCCTCGATCAGCAGGTCGCCGGTGGTCGCGTTGTTGTAGATTTTCAGCCCGCAGACGCGGTCCGCTGCCGCGGGATAGGCCGCGGTGTTGTCCGCCTGGCTGGCGCCGAAATAGACGCCCCAGTCGCAGACCGCCTCGCGCCCGATGGCCGCCAGCTTGGCCTCCAGCGCGGGCAGATCGACGGTCGAGGGCGGGGTGTTGGGCATGTCGAGCACGGCCCAATAGCCGCCCGCCAGCGCCGCCGCCGTCTCGCTGGCGAAGGTGCCTTTGTGCGCCCACTCCAGCCCGCGCAGGTGCACGTGCGGGTCGAGCATGGCCGGGATCGCGATCGTCGAGGGCACCGGCGTCACACCCACAGGCCGCCGAGCACCTTCGCCAGCAGCGCCATCCGCACGAACATGCCGTTTTCCATCTGGCGGAAGTACACCGCGCGCGGGTCGGCGTCCAGCTCGTCGTGATCGGCGGGCGTGCCCATTTCGTTCTTGCGCGGCAGCGGGTGCATCAGGATCGCGTCCGGCCTGGCGTGGGCCAGCACGGGCGGCGTCATGATGAAGCGGTCCTTGATTGCGTCGTATTCCGCCGGGTCCTCGAAGCGCTCCTCCTGGACGCGCGTCCAGTAGATCACGTCGGTTTCGCCCAGGACGTCCTGCAGGTCGTCCGTCTCGCGGACGGCGATGTTCTTCTGCCGGAGGAACTCGATGACCGACCGGGGCATCTGCAGCGCGTCGGGCGCGACGAAGTTCACGGTGGTGTCCTGCGCCTCGTAGCGGGCGATCAGCTTGGCGAGCGAGTGCACGGTGCGCCCGTGCTTGAGGTCGCCCACCAGCGTGATGTTCAGCCCGTCGATCTGATGCTTGAAGTCGAAGATGGTGAAGATGTCGAGCAGGGCCTGGGTGGGGTGCTCGCCCACGCCGTCGCCGCCGCTGATCACGACCGGCTGGCGCGACACCTGCGAGCGCAGCAGGTCCAGGTAGTAGGCCGCCTCGTAGGACGAGCCGACGTCCGGGTGGCGCAGCACGATCACGTCGGCATAGCAGCCCACCGCGCGGACGGTATCGGCCAGGTTTTCGCCCTTGTAGATCGAGGAGAACTGCACGCCGTTGCTGGCCGCGACGACTTCGCCGCCCAGGTGACGCATCGCCGCCTGGAACGAGAGATCGGTGCGCGTGCTGGCCTCGTAGAACAGGGTCGCCATCAGCCGCCCGGCGGTGAGGTGGAGCAGGCCGCGGTCGTGCTGGGTGAGCCGCTTGCGGATCGAGATCGTGGCGTCGAACAGGATTTGCAGGTCGCGCCGGCCAAACTGCTCGACCGAGATGATGTGCTTGCCGGTGAAGTCACCGTCGATCTTGGGCGGGGTGTACTGGGTCAGGAACCGTTCGGATTGGCGTAGGTCTTGGTGCGGCATCGGGTTGGCCTCCATCCCATACATAAAAAAACCACCGCTACGGGTGGTTTGGCTGGTGAAAAAATGAGAGCGACTCGGCGATCGCGCCGTGGGCCCCCATGAAAATGGCGTTCCCCGGTCCGTATGGACGGGCGTTTCTCCAGGTCCAGGTACCACTCCGGATCACGACAGCCATTCCTCATGTGCCAGGCACAAAAAACCAGAGCCGCGGGCTCTGGACCTTCAGTTTACCGGGAATGGCCGCGCCCGTCAATGGTAAAAATCGGGCCGGGTGCATCTCACATCTGGGGCGAGTATTGAACCACAGAGCACACGGAGATCACAGAGAGAGATTCAAGATGGACTCTCAAATTTCTCTGTGCCCTCTGTGCTCTCGGTGGTAAGCTTTTTGTCCCGAGCCTGAGACGCCCCCGATCGGGTTGATGGGGGGCGGGCCGGTCAGCCGCCGTTCGTGCTCGACGCCGCCGGCTGGTAGTGGTAATCGCCGCTCTTGCCGCCGGACTTGGCGATCAGCCGCGTGTAGGCGATCTCCATGTCGCGCGTGTGCGGCTTGAGCATGTCGTACAGCGTGAGCGCGGTGATGCTGGCGGCGGTCATGGCCTCCATCTCGACGCCGGTGGGCGCGAAGGTCTTGACCAGGGCCTGCAAGCGCACCCCTTCCGGCTCGAAGTAGTACGCGATCTGCACGTGGGTGAGCGGCAGCGGGTGGCAGAACGGGATCAGGTCCCAGGTCTTCTTGGCGGCGAGGATGCCCGCCGCCCGCGCGATCTCCAGCGCGTCGCCTTTCTCCGGCCCCCGCTCGCGCAGCAGGGTCTGGATCTCGGCGGGCATGGTGATCAGCGTCTCGGCGATGGCCTGGCGCTGGGTGGCTGATTTGGCGCTGACGTCTTTCATCAGGAGTCCTTTCGAGTGAGGGGCACGCCGTCCAGGTACCGGCTCTCGCCGGTGACGTAGTGTTCTTCCTTCCAGATCGGCGCGCGCTGCTTGATCGCGTCGATGGCATAGCGCGAGGCGTCGTAGGCGGTGGCGCGGTGGGCGGCGCGCACCACGATAATCACGCTCGGCTCGCCCAGCTTCAGCGTCCCGACCCGGTGCTGAATCCGGCAGCGGCGCACGTTGAAGCGGTCCAGCGTCTCGGACTCGATCGCGCCCAGCACTTTCTCCGCCATCGAGACCTGCGCTTCGTAGGTCATGCCGTCGACCGGCTGGCCCTCGTTCTCATTGCGCACCGTGCCGAAGAACACGACCAGCGCGCCGCAGGCGGGATCTTCGGTTTCGGCCAGCAGCGGCGCCAGTTCCAGCGGAGTGTCCAGAATCCAGCGACCCATCCTAACCTCCACTCACCGGGGGCAGCAGCGCGGCCCGGTCGCCGTCGCGCAGGCGGTAGCCCGGATCGACGATCTCGTCGCCGACCACGAACGCCACGGTGGGCAGGCGCTCGCCCAGCGCCGGATAGCGCGCCGCGAGCCAGTCGCCCAGCTCTTGCACGGTCAGCGAGTCGCCGTCCAGGTCCAGTGTCTGGGTCTTGGCGCCGACGTCCTGCTTGAGACCGCCGTAGAAGGTGACGTGCAGTTTCATGCCCGGCCCTCGCTCATCCCCCGATATGATACATTTCGACTTTTTGCTGGCGCGGCTCGGTGAGCGACGACCGGATCTCGGAGTAGCGATCCGTCCGGCGGCGCCACACCCCGCGCACGATCTGCTCCAGTTCATCGTCGGACGCCCCGGCGCGCAGCGGGGCGCGCAGGTCGGTGCCCGCCGTCCCGAACAGGCAGGTGAACAGGCTGCCCTCCGGCGAGAGCCGCAGCCGCGTGCACGCGCCACAGAAGGGCTGCGTCACCGACGCGATCACGCCGATCTCGCCGGGCCCGTCGCGGAAGCGGTAGCGCCGGGCGACCTCGCCGGGATAGTTGGGCGGGACCGGCTCCAGCGGCAGGACGGCGTCGATCCGGCTGACGATCTCGCGGGCCGGGACGACGTGCTCCATCGCCCAGCCGTTGCGCGTGCCGACGTCCATGAACTCGATGAAGCGCACGATGTAGCCGTTGTCCTTGCCGAAGCGAGCCAGGTCGACCAGGGTGTGATCGTTGACGCCGCGCTGCACGACGGCGTTGATCTTGATCGGCGCGAAGCCGGCAGCGCGAGCGGCGTCGATGCCCGCCAGTACCTGTTCGAGCCGGGCGCGGTCGCCGTTCATCTGGCGGAACACGTCCTCGTCCAGGCTGTCGAGGCTGATCGTCACCCGGCGCAGTCCCGCCGCGCGCAGCGCCCCGGCCTGCTGCGGGAGCAGGAAGCCGTTGGTCGTCAGGGCGACGTCGTCGATGCCGTCCACGGCGGCGATCTGCTCGACCAGCCGCTCGATCTGCTGGCGGACCAGCGGCTCGCCGCCGGTCAGGCGCACCTTGTGCACGCCCAGCCGCGCGAACAACCGCACCAGCCGGGCGATCTCCTCGAAGGTGAGCAGCTCGCTGCGGGGCAGGAACTGGTAGCGCTCGCCGAAGATCTCGGCGGGCATGCAGTACGTGCAGCGAAAATTGCAGCGATCGGTGACCGAGATGCGCAGATCGCGCAGGGGCCGGTTCAGGGCGTCGGCGAGCGTTGATGTCGGGCGGTGATTGTTCAAAACGGCACAGTCCAGGCAAATAAAAGTGATGACGGTGAGAGTTATTGTCACGCAGATTATAGCGTGAAAGCCGGACTTTCCCCACCGCGCCGCACCTCACGCGCCGCCCCGGCGCTCGCGGATCAGGGCCCGGTAGTCGCGCAGCAGGTCCCGGTCCTGGTCGTCGCCCCAGGCCATCGGCGTGCGGCTGAGATGGTGCCCGCCGTTCTGCGTGCTGGTCGCCTGGTTCAGCCCGATCTCGGTGCCGTAGAGGATGACCGGCGGGCCGGGTTGCTGCATCTGGACGGCGGCAGCGCGGAGCAGCGCCCGCTTGTCGCCCCCGGCGATGAACAGGAAGCGGTCCATGTCGTGGTTGTCGAGGAAGACCGGCATCACGAAATCGCCCGCGAAGTACGCCGTGTGGCGCGCCGCGAAGATCGCGAACCGTTCCTCGGACCACGCCCGCCAGCCGTAGGTCTTGCGGATGGCTTCGCTGATGTGGAAATCGAGGCAGCCATCGAGGCGGCCCTGGTAGGCGCGGATCACGTCGGGCGCGTCGACCACTTCGCCGAAGCAGAAACTGTCCGGATTCTCCTGCTTGCACGCCGTCCAGAAATCGCTCCAGAAGTCCGGGCCGGGGCCGTTGGCGTAGTCGAGCCGGTAGCCATCGACGCGAAACTCGCGCAGCCAGCGGCGGGCGATGCCGATCATCCAGTCGCGGGCGCCGGGGTCCGCGAGGTTGACCTGGGGCATGGCGGGATTGCCGAAGAAGGTCCGGTAGCCGGCCTCGGAGTCGTCGAAGGTGAACCAGGCGCGGTAGGGGCTGGCCGGGTCGGCCAGCGCGGCCTGGAAGACCGGGTGCTGGTCCGAGATGTGGTTGCAGACGAGGTCGAGCAGCACGCGGATGCCGCGCGCGTGGGCCGCTTCGACCACGGCGTGCAGCGCCTCGTCCCCGCCTAGGCGCGGCTCGACGCGCTCGAAGTCGGTCACGTCGTAGCCGTGGTGCGACGGGCTGGCCCAGGTGGGGCTGAGCCAGATGCAGGTCGCGCCCAGCTCGGCGATGTAGTCCATCTTGTCGCGCACGCCCCACAGCGTGCCGCCGCAGAAGCCCATCAGGTCGGTCGTTTGCAGCCAGTCGCGGCCCTCGCCGGGGTAGAAACGGTCGACGAAGACGTGATAGATCACGGCCTGGCGCGCCCAGGCGGGCGGCGCGAAGGTGTCCACGTGATAGGCGAAGGTCCGGCCCGACGGGTCGCCGCGCTTGAGGTCCGGCGCGACGGGCTGCTGGCGAAAGTAGGCGCCGGCGGCGGCTTCGGCGGTGGCGGTGACGTCCGGCCAATCGGCGAACGATTCCGGCCCGTCCCCGGCCCACGCGCCGATCCGGTAGCGGACGGTGACGCCCTCGGGCTGGGCGGGCAGGGTGGCCTGCCAGCGCGTCACGTAGCCCCAGGCCAGCGTGTCCCACGCCACGTCGATCTGTTCCAGCGGGATCGCGTGCCCGTTGGTCGCCACGCCGCGCGCGCCCGCGGGCTCGCTGCCGTCCGTGGTGTAGTAGCAGGCGACGTGCTCCGCCAGCAGGTCGGCGCCGGTCTGCGCGGTGATCGTCACCGGCTGGCCGGGCAGGGGATCGCGCGGGTGCAGCATGTGCTGGTGCTGGACGCCGAGCCGCCGCGCGCGGTGGTGCACGGTCTTGAGTTCGTCAGTTGCCAGGGTGCCGAAAGCGAAATCCATGCAAGAACCTCCTCGCGGGGAGTGGTGCCGATTAGGGCGAACATTGTAGCCACGAATCGGGAAGCGCTCAATAAGAACGCCGAAGCGCGGCGATCGTGTTTTTGGGCGATTTGGTGACTTGTGCCAACACGCATCTTGTCCTATAATGACGATTGTTCAAACGCTGTTGTAACAATAGCGATTGAAATAACGTGACAGATGTCACTGGCCCGTTTATAATTTAACAAATAAGATTGAACGGGATTCACACGATTGCGGTTGTTTATCAAAGATAGTTGGTGTATGTCCAGGTTCCTTTGTAGCTGCGTTTTTCTGGCCGGCGTGATCATGCTGGCGTTCGCCGTGGGGCTGTTCCTGAACGGGCAGGCCGGCGGCGATCGATCGATCCTGGAAGCGCGGCTCGCCGTGCAGGACGCGGTAGCGAGCCTGGAACCGTGTGAAACGTGTCATTCGGGCGCGGCGCAAAGCGGCACCCTGGTCGCGTTCCGGCCCCTGGTGCAGGCCAGCCGCCCGGCGGTCGATGCGCCGTCGCTGGCCGCGTCGATGCCCCAGGTGGACTACCTGCGCGTGGAGCTGGACGCCCAGCTGGCGGAAGTCGGCCAGCGCGTCCTGGATGCGCCCGCCAGCGACGACCCGGCGTACCGGGCCGCGATCGATCACTATCTCGCGGTGTACCACGCCGCGCAATCGGACCTGGACGGGGCGCAGGTTGCCAGCGCACTGCACGCGCTCGACGGCGTGACGGCGCTGCTGGCCGAGTCCGCGAATCGGGCCAGCCCGGTCCGGCTGGACCGCGCGCCCGAACCGGCTCCGCGCTGCCTGGAAGTCGCGGCGCAGTCTGCCCCGCCGCCATTGGTGCGGGTGGCTGCCAGCGCCCAGGGCATGATCCTCGACCAGACGCCGGCCATCGAGCCGGCGGACCTGAGCGCACGCGTGTACGTGCCGTCGCGCGTGGTCGTCGTGTCGCACCGCTGCGATCCGCCTGCGGGTGCGATCGTTGATTCGGTTAGTCATGCATGAGAGATTGCCATCGGAACCGGTGCGCAATCTCTTTTTGCATTCATTTTCGAGAAGGAGAGGGGCATTTATGATAAGAAAAGTGCTTTTGCTAGTCGGGCTGATCCTGCTGTTGATGGCCTTTGGCGTGTACGGGGCCAGCGGCCAGGACGGCGAAACGGACGAACCATTCTCTGAGGTGCCGATCACCACGTCCGCTACCGAAGCGGTGGGTATCGGTTCCTACGTGGCCGGGGAAGCCTACGCGGTGGCCGCCGGTGAAGACCCGGCGGAACAGCCGGTGCAGGCGTTGATCCTCCCGTATGGCATCTATCCGAACATGCACGTCGAGGTGATCGAGGACTTCCAGCAGCCCGAGCCGGCGGTCGAAGGCTTCACGTTCGACTGGAGCCTGAGCGCGCCGGAAGGCTCGTCCGCCGAGTTGATCGAGGGCACGGTCGCGATCTTCATGGCCGACGTCGAGGGGCAGTACGAGTTGACCCTGACGGCCACCGATGCCGACGGCAACAGCGGCGAAACGAGCTGGGTGGTGACGGCCTCGACCTATATCGGCGTGGGCGCGATGGACGGCCTGCAGGCGGAGTTCCCCGCGTGCAGCATGTGCCACGCGGACCAGGCTGATGACTGGGCCGCCACGGCGCACGCCAGCATGTTCACCCGCGCCATCGACGGCGAAGTGAGCGATCACTACGGCCCCGACTGCGTGAGCTGCCACGTCACCGGCTTCAACAACCGGCCCGAGGCGGACAACGGTGGGTTCGACGATCGGGCGCGCGAAGCGGGCTGGACCCTCCCCGAGGAACTGACCGCGGGCAACTGGGAAGCGATGGTGGCCGAGTTCCCCGAAGTCGCCAAGCTGGCGAACATCCAGTGCGAAAGCTGCCACGGTCCGGGCGCGGCGCACGCCAGTAACGGCGGCGATCCGTCGATGATCGGCGTCGGCCTGGACTACGGGACCTGCGCGCAGTGCCATGCCGAAGACCCGTACCACGTCTTCCCGCAGCAGTGGGAAGTGAGCGCCCACGCGGACAAGAACGCCCAGGCGTTCTGGTACCCGATCGGTGAGGACCGCCTGGCGTGTGTCGCGTGCCACAGCGGCGCCGGGTACATCGACGCGGCCAACGGCGTGCCGATGGAAGAGCGGCGCAGCGGCTACCAGCCGATCACGTGCGCCGTCTGCCACGACCCGCACCACGCGGACAACCCGGACCAACTGCGCATCTTCGACGCGGTGACGCTGCCCAACGGTACCGAGGTGGCCGAGGCCGGTCCGGCGGCGACGTGCATGACCTGCCACAACTCGCGGGTCGATGCCGTGGCGTCGGTCGAGGGCGAGCGCTTCAGCACGCCACACTACTCGGTGGCCGCGGAGTTGCTCAACAACACCGGCGGGTACACCTGGGGCGAGACGGTGCCGAGCACGCTGCACGGCCAGATCATCCAGGACTCGTGCGTGAGCTGCCACATGGCCGACACGCCGGGTATGGATGACGACGGCAACCCGCTGCCCGGTCACAACACGGTCGGCCAGCACACGTTCGCGATGGTCAGCCCGGTGGATGGCGCCGAGAACGTCGCCACCTGCCAGGGGTGCCACAGCGGCGTGGAGAGCTTCGCGTTCGAAGCGGCGGGCGACTATGACGGCGACGGCGCGGTCGAAACCAACCAGGACGAGGTCGCCGGCCTGCTCGAGGTCTTGCAGGCGGCGATCGAGGAGAGCGGCGTGGCCGTGCTCGATCACCACCCGTACTTCGAGCTGCCGGAAGACGCGAGCGTCGACGTGAAGGGCGCGGTCTTCAACTTCAAGATGATCCGCGACGACCAGGGCTCGGTGGTGCATAACCTGAAATACTCGGTCGGGCTGCTCCAGCTCAGCTATGCCAAGCTGACGGGCGAGCCGGTGCCGGGTGCGACGCTGGTCGAGTAGTCTCGTGTCGGGCTGTTGCTGCGGCGCGGCCTGACGATCTGTGATGGCGCCCATTGGTCGACCCTGACCCGTGGGCGCCGCATTATCCCCTGGAGGCAGGATGAGTCGTATCTACAGGTTTTTCTTTCCGCCGCCAGGCACGCCGGCCTGGAGCCGGGTCTTGCGGCTGGCGGTTCTGCTGGCGATTCCCCTGGTGATCGTGCTGCTGCTCCCCGCGGCGTGGGAATACAGCAACTCGCCGGAGTTTTGCGGCACCACCTGTCACACGATGCCGCCGGAATACAATACTTACCTGGTTTCGCCCCATGCGCGCGTGCTGTGTGTGGACTGTCACATCGGGCGCGGCTCGTTTTACGATCAGTTCATCCGCAAGTCGGGACATTCCAAACTGCTGTGGGCGACGATCACCGAGAATTACGAATACCCGATCCAGGTGAGCAGCATGCGCCCCGCGCGCGACACGTGCGAGCTGTGCCACTACCCGGAGAAATTCTCCGACGACAGCCTGCGCGTGCTGAACCGGTACCGCGACAACGAAACCAACGATCCGTATGACGTGTACCTGCTGATGCACACCGGCGGGGGCACCCGGCGCGAGGGCCTGGGCTACGGCATTCACTGGCACGTCGAGAACACGGTGGAATACGTCGCCACCGACCGGCTGGAGCAAAACATCCCCTGGGTGCGCGTCACGGATGTGGACGGGGCGACGACCGAATACGTGTCCACGGAATCCCCGCTCGATCCGGATGAGCTGGGCGAGTACGAGGTGCTCGAAATGGACTGCATCACCTGCCACAACCGCATCTCGCACCTGCTCGACACGCCGGAGCACCTGGTCGACAGCGCCCTCAATCGCGGCGATATGCCGGACGACATCCCCTACGTTCGCGCCCGGTCGGTCGAGCTGCTGGCCGAGCGGTACGAGTCGTTTGACGAGGCGCGCGAGTCGATCGCCGGGCTGGCGGAATACTACCGCGACTCCTATCCCGACTACTACGAGGCCAACACGGCCAAAATCGACGGGGCGGTCGACCTGTTGGTGAACCTGTGGGAGGACAATACCTTCCCCGAGCAAGAGCTGGACTGGAAGACGCATCCCAACAACATCGGCCACCGCGACTGGCCGGGGTGCTTCCGCTGCCACGACGGCAAGCACTTCAACGAGGCGGACGAGGCGATCCGGCTGGAATGCAACCTGTGCCATTCCATCCCGCAGATCGTGCTGCCGAACGAGATCGAGCCGATGCTGCCGCTGGCGACCGGCATCGAGCCGTCCTCGCACCGCGAAACGACGTGGATCAGTCGCCACCACAACGCGTTCGATGCCACCTGCGAGAACTGCCACACGACCGCCAATCCGGGCGGCACCACCGATACCAGCTTCTGCTCGAACAGCGGCTGCCACGGCACGGACTGGCGCTATGCCGGGTTCGACGCGCCGACCCTGGCGCTGGAACTGGGCATCGATCAGCAGCCGGAGGGGGTCCCGCCGCTGCTCGAAGGGATGGAGGCCGAGGGAATCACCTTCCAGGAGTTGCAGCCGGTCTTCGAGCAAGCCTGCGGGCAGTGTCACAGCGCGGCAGCATCCACGGTGGGGCTGAACGTGACCGAGTACGACGCCCTGTTGGCGGGGAGCGACGATGGCCCGGTGATCGAGCCGGGCGCGCCGGAGGACAGCCTGATCCTGGACGTGCTGGCCGGGGGGCATTTCGGCGAGCTGACTGAGGAGCAGATGGCGCTGCTCGAAGCGTGGATCGCGGCGGGCGCGCCGGAGGGCGAAGCGGCATCCGAACCGGAAGCGACCGAAGCCGGTGACGCGACGTATGCCGACATCCAGCCCGCGCTGGAGGAAGCGTGCGGCCAGTGTCACGGCGACGCGGCGACGAAGGGGCTGAACGTGACCGAGTACGACGCCCTGTTGGCGGGGAGCGACGATGGCCCGGTGATCGAGCCGGGCGCGCCGGAGGACAGCCTGATCCTCGACGTGCTGGCCGGGGGGCACTTCGGCGAGCTGACCGAGGAGCAGATGGCGCTGCTCGAAGCGTGGATCGCGGCGGGCGCGCCGGAGGGCGAAGCGGCATCCGAACCGGAAGCGACCGAAGCCGGTGACGCGACGTACGCCGACATCCAGCCCGCGCTGGAGGAAGCGTGTGGCCAGTGTCACGGCGACGCGGCGACGAAGGGGCTGAACGTGACCGAGTACGACGCCCTGTTGGCGGGGAGCGACGATGGCCCGGTGATCGAGCCGGGTGCGCCGGAAGATAGCCTGATCCTGGACGTGCTGGCCGGGGGGCACTTCGGTGAGCTGACTGAGGAGCAGATGGCGCTGCTCGAAGCGTGGATCGCGGCGGGCGCGCCGGAGGGCGAGTAATCCCGCCGGACCGAATCCGCAGTTCACCATTCCCGCCGGGCACCTCTCTCCTGGCGGGGATTTTTGTTTTTGGCGCGGCGGGTTAGAATGGCTGGCGTGACCTGCATGCCCGCGACCGAGGAGCGTCCCACACCATGAGTCTCACGCTGGTAATCATCCTGGCGGCCCTGATGGTCGGCCTGATCAAAGGGGGATTGGGGCCGGTGCCGGGGGCGCTGCTGGTGCCGCTGCTGAGCACGACCATGCGCGTGTCGGAAGCGGTCGCGCTCACGCTGCCGCTGTTGATCGTGGGCGACCTGTTCGCGCTGCCGGTGTACTGGCGCCAGTGGGACGGGCGCATGGTGCGGTTGATGCTGCCCGCGGCGGTGGGCGGGATCGTGATGGGGCTGGCGCTGCTCGCCACGCTGCCGGATGACACGCTGCGCCGGGTGCTGGGCGTGTTCACGCTGCTGGCGGCGGGCTACAAGCTCGCCAGCGACTCGATCGCCACGCTCAGCTATAAGCCGCGCGACTGGCACGGCTGGCTGGCCGGGTGGGGCTCCGGCTTCGGATCGGCGCTGGCGAACGCGGGCGCGCCGCCGATCACCGCGTACCTGCTGCTGCAAAAACTGACGCCGACCGTCTTCATCGCGACGACGGTGCTCTTCTTCTTCATCGTGAACCTGATCAAGCTGCCCGCGTTCCTGGCGACGAACGTCGTCAGCACCGGCCAACTGCTGAGCATCGCCTGGGCGCTGCCGCTGATCCCGATCGGCGTGTGGGCGGGGCGGCGCGTGGTCCTGTGGCTGAATCCGCGCCTTTTCGAGCGGCTGATGCTGGTCCTGCTGGTGTGGGCGGGTGTGACGCTGCTGCTGACCTGAGGCGTGCGCGGGCGGCGCTAGATCTCGATCCGCTCTAGGCGCCGGACAGCCGCGGCCCACAGCCTGACGAGGCCGACATCCACGAGGACGTGCCCTGCCGCGAGCAGCAGGGGCACCCAGGCGGCATCCGACAGCAACGCCCGCACCGGCGGCAGGCCCTGGAAGACCTCGATCACTTTGAAACTGTCGGACTCCCGGAAGCCGTGCGCGATCAGCCAGGCGACGGTCGCGAACAGCCACCCGGCATAGAGCGCATTCAGGGCGATCATCACGTACCGCGCGCCCGTGGGGATGCGTTTCACCACGTCGCGCGCGGTGAAGTCGGCCCGCAGCGCGCCCAATCCGATCGTCAGGGGCGTCATGCTCGCCAGCGACACGGTCGCCGCCGCGAGCAGCAGCGCGATCTGCCACCACGCGAACCGCAGCAGTACGCCGGTGGCCGCCAGGACGACCGTCCAGGGGATGACCATCGCGCCCCAGGTCGTGTAGAGCTTGCCGCGCAGGACGGCGCTCATCGAGGTGGGCGCCACGCGCAGCAGGGCGAGATTCGGCCCTTCGCGGATGATCGCCGTCACGGCGAACCCCAGCGCGGCCACGCCGATGAACCAGGGCACGAAGATCAGCATGAACCAGAAGAAGATGGGCCGCAGGAGATCGACTGCGTCGCGCCCGCCGAGCGGGGCGAGGAACAGCACGACGAGGATCGCCGGCTGGAGCAGGTTCAGCAGGCTGTGCGGGTCGCGCCGGATCTCGAGCCACTCTTTCGCCATCACGGGCCGGAGGCGGGCGGGCAGCGGCGGGGTCCAGGCGGGCGCGGCCCGGCGTCGAGCCGGGACCGGGGCGACTTCCCGGTAGCGATTCCATCCCTCAGCGAACGCCCTGTTGAAGACGTGATACGCCGCCAGGCAGACCGCCGCCGCCAGCGCGACGCCGCCCCCGGCGATCCACGCCAGGTCCCCCTCGTCGACCAGGGCGCGCGCGATAGTCCCGTGCAGGTCCGCCTGGCCGGAAAACCACGCGGTGAATCGCTGCTGCCCGAAGACGAACACCAGCGGCACCAGCGCCAGGATCACCGGGATCCACGTGCGGATCCTGGCGGCGGGGATGGTGCGCGTGATGAGCAGGATGGCGCCCATCACCGTGGACGTGACGAACACGACCATCGCCAGCAGCAGCAGCGCTAGCAGGACGTAATATGCCCACCCGGCATCGCGCGCCAGCCCGAACCACGCGAGCGCGATCCCGATCGGGATCGCCGGGAGGACGGCGCCGGGGCTGCACTGCACCAGCTTGACGGCGAAGACGACGCAGCGCGGGATGGGCGCGACCATCAGCAGGTCGAGATCGGGCGCGAGATACAGCCGGTAGAGGACGCTGCTCACGTTGACGAAGGCGAGCAGGAGGATGAACAGGCCGCCGAACACCACCGTCAGCGCCGCGATGGCGTCTCCCCGGTCGCCGGCCAGCAGCGACTCGCGGCCCCGGAGCGCCCCGTACAGCCACTGCCCGCCCAGGCCGAGCACGATGACCACCCCGATCACGATCCGGCGGTCGATCGCGCGCACCCGGCGATCGAGCATCCAGCAGGTTGGGCGTACCACTTTCCAGAACGTGAGCACCGGTCAGTCCTCCGGCGATCAGTCTTGCGTTTCGGTCTGGGTGAGCTGCAGGAACAGGCTTTCGAGCGAGGCGCCGGCCTGGGATGTGAGGGCTGCCCGCAGTTCGGGCACCGTCCCCACGGCGATCAACTGGCCGTGATCCAGGATGGCGACCCGGTCGCAAAGCTGCTCGGCGATCTCCAGCATGTGGGTCGACAGGAAGATAGTCGTGCCGCCATCGCGCAGGCCGAGCAGCGCGTCCTTGATGCGGCGCGAGCTGGCGGGGTCCATGCCCACCAGCGGCTCGTCGAGGATCAGGACCGGGGGCCGGTGCAGCAGGGCCGCGCACAGGCCGATTTTGTGGCGCATGCCGCCCGAATAGCTTTCGATCAAGTCGTCGGCTTTGGCGTCCAGTTCCATCAGCGCCAGCAGGTCCCGCGCGCGGGCGTCGCTCTCGCCATCCGGCAGATCGTAGAGGCCGCCGATGAAGCGCAGGAACTCCCTGCCGGTCAGCCGGTCGTAGAGCAGGGGCGTCTGGGCGAGGTAGCCGAGGCTGCGCCGGGCCGCAAGTGACTCCTGCTGGATGTCGTGCCCGGCGATGGCGGCGGTGCCTGTGGTGGGGCGCAGCAGGCCGACCATCAGCCGGATGGTCGTCGTCTTGCCGGCCCCGTTGGGCCCCAGGAAGCCGAACAGCTCGCCCGCGTTAACCGCCAGGTCGAGGTCTTTCACCGCCCACAGGGCGCCGAAGTTCTTGCCCAGGCCCGCAAGCTCGATCATCGTCATGCGGTTGTCTCGTCCTCACGCCAGTCCCAGGGCGAGGGCTTTCGAGCGACGATGGCTGCATCCCGCCCCTACCGGCGCGGGAAGCGGCGCAGCGCGGGGATCACGCCGACTGGGGGACGTGCTCCGCGAGCGCTCTCGCCGCCGGGTCGTGCAGGATGGTGAACAGGCGGTGCGCTTCGGCGTAATGCTGCTGGGCCGCCTCGCTGTCGCCTTTGGCGCTGGCGATGTCGCCCAGGACGGCCATCGCCTGGGCCTGCCCGCGCTGGAAGCGCATCTTGCGCGCCCGCGCTTCGGCCTGCGTCGCCAGCGTCTCGGCCTCCGGATGGCGCGCCGTGCGGACGTACAACGCGGCCAGCCGCGCCTGGGTGCGGACCAGGTTCTCCAGGTCGGCGGTTTTTTCCGCGATCGCCAGCGCGCCGGTATAGAGCGGCTCGGCTTCGTCCAGGCGATCCAGCGCGACGAGCGTCTCACCCATGTCGGACTGGAAGACGGCCAGCCAGCGCTCGGCTTCGATGGCGGTGGCGGCGGCGATGGCCTGTTTGTGCAGCGATCGGGCGGTGGTCAGGTCATTGAGCTGGAAGTAGGTGCGGGCGAGGTTGTTGGTCTGGACCGCGACCATCAGCATGTCGTCGAGGGCGCGGCTCAATTTCAGCGCCTGCTCCAACCGGTCGAGGGCGGCCTGAGGGCGGCCCGTCAGGCAGTAGAACCAGCCCAGGTTGCCCAGCCGCAGGCTTTCGGCGTGGGTATCGCCCAGGCCGCGCGCGATCTCGATCGCCTCTTCGTAAAACGCCTGGGCTGTGTCGATGTCGCCCATTTCGGTGTAGAGCGTCGCCGCGTTGGAGAGCACCAGCCCGCGCGTCGGCGCGTGGTTGATGTGGTTCAACAGCAGCAGCGCGCGCTCGTATTCGACCAGCGCCGCCTTGTAATCGCCGGCGTCCTTGTAGGCGCGGGCGATGTCACAGCGAAGCTGCGCGATGTGCGTGTTGTCGTCCGGCGCCAGCCGGTCGAGCGCTTCCTGCCAACGGGCCAGGGCGGTGTCGCGGTCGCCGCGCTCGGCGGCCAGATTGCCCAGCATGTGCAGCGCCTCGGCTTCGCGCGTTTGCTGCCCGGCTTCGCGGGCCAGCGCCAGCGCCTGCTCGATGTAGCCCTGGGCGGCGTCCAGCTTGCCGGTGCGCAGCGTGATGCTGCCGAGCGTCAGCAGAATCTGGACGTGCTCGTCGCGGTCGCTGAGAGTGCCTTCCTCGTAGAACGCGAGCGCCTCGGCCAGAAAACTCTGGGCGCGGGCGAAATCGCTCATGGTGTAGGCGGCCATCCCCAGGCGGGTGAGGGCGACCGTTTCCTGCTCGGCGTTGCCGGTGCTGCGGGCCTGGGCCAGCGCGCGGGTAGCATATTCCTCGGCCTGCTCGCTGTTGCCGTTCATCTGGTAGGCGGTGCTCAGCTCCAGCGCGCTGTTCATGAAGAATTCGCCGGACTGCTTGCCCATGCGCAGTGCCAGATTCTCGGCGGCCTGGTAGTGCTCGATCACCCGGTCGTAATTGCGGTTCTCCATTTCCAGGTTCGCCAGGGCTTCGAGCCAGCGGAGTTGCTGGTCCACCTGGCCGGTCTGTTGGGCGAGGTTGACCGCCTGCGCGTACAGCTTCTGGGCAACGGCGCGATCGCCCATCTTCAGCGAGGCTTCGGCCAGCAGGCCCACCACGCGCGAGGCCAGCTTGACCTGCCCCCCGGCCTGAGTGACGATCACCGCCTCTTTGAGCAAATGCTGGGCGTAGTTGGGATTGTCCTGGTGGAGATAGTCCTTCGCCAGGTTTTCGAGCGCCAGGGCGACGATCTCGGAGTCGCCGGTTTCGCGGGCCGTGTCGAGCGCCTGCTGGTGATACGTCTGGGCGGTGCCCCATTCCCCCTGCTTGGCGTACAGCGCGCCGGTGTTGTTCAGCGCCCGCGCCAACGCGCGCCGGTCGTTCAATTCGCGGGCCACCGCCAGCGCGCGGTCGAAGACGGGGCGGGCCGCCTCGAAGTCGTTTTGGGCCACGTGAACCGCGCCGATCCCGCTCAGAAAGTGCTCCTCGTGCGCCCGGTCGTCGAGCGTTTCGGCCAACGTCAGCCCGCGCTGGTAGGTTTCGAGCGCCGTCTGGTGAAAGCCTTGCTCGAGCGCGGTCGCCGCCGTCTCCAGCAGCGAGTTCATCTCCTGCTGGGCGGGGGACTGCGCCGGGGGCGGCGGGGCGGACGGGGATCCGAAGAGACGGTTCAGCAAGTTTTGCATCGAAGGTCCTTTTCTTCTACGGACGATTAGACGACGCGCATCAGCAGCGGCACCAGCATCTCGCGGGCGCTCAGGCCGCCGTGGCGGCTGACCGATCCCCACGACGAGGGCGCCCGGGCGCCGACGTGCCACCCCGCGCGGGCGACCAGGGTCAGGTCGCCCAGACGCGCCCCGGTTTCGGGGTGGGGCGGCTGCGTGCCATACAGCCCGGCGCGCAGCGCGTCGGACGGGTTCAAACAGGCGATCCGGTCCGCGAAATGGTCGCGCACGTACTCGATGGCCTGCTGGCGATAGTCGTGGCGCAGGTACATGTGCGCGAACCGGCCCTCGCCGCCCAGCCCGCAGCGCAGCGCCTCGGCCAGCGGGGGATGGTCCGACACGTTCACGTGATCGGGCACCGGCGTGTGTCCGTGATCGGCGGCGAGCATGAACAGCGTGCGCCGGTCGCCGGATTCTGCGCCGAGCACGACGTCGCGCAGGTCGCAGAGCTGGCGGCGAATCTCGGTGATCGCTTGTTCGGTCACGGTACCGTACAGGTGCGAGATGCCATCGACCGCGCCCCAGTACACGGTGACGAAACAGCGTTTGCCGCGCGTCTGATGCAGCAGGTCGCGCAGGCCGATCCACATGTCAGTATAGCCGAAGTGGCGCGTCGTGTGCTGGATGCCGCGATGCATGATCCGCGACAGGCCGGACCCCAGCAGGTCTTTTTGCAGCAGCAGGTGGCTGGGGATGCGCCGGTGGCGCAGGGCTTCGCCCAGCGTGGTCAGCGGCATGAACGTCTCCATGTTCAGGCCCCAGTCTTCGAGCGCGTCGGGCCGGTGGCGCCCGTTCGTGGGGACGTAGTGCAGCATGCTAACCAGCGTGCTGAATTCGCGCAGGAACAGCCGCGTGCCGAGCATCCCGGTTGCTGCCGGGGGCGCGCCGGCCCAGAGGCTGGGCAGCGCGGCGGCGGTGGTGCTGGGCGCGATCGACGTGATCGGCGTCAGCGTGCCGTCGCCGGTCAGGTCGGCCAGGGCCTGGGCGGTGGCCGCGTCTTCGGCGGCGATCTCTTGCAGCAGCCGCCAGCCGAGGCCATCGCTCAGGAACAGCACCACGCGCTTGACCTGGCCCTGGAGATGTGCCCACAGGCGGCGGTCCAGTGGCGGGCAGGCCAGCACGTTCGCAGGGGCGCGGGTGTCGAGCAGGTCGACGACCGTCGGGGCCAGGTTGCAGATCGACAGCCCATCGTAATACGGAAAGACGATCTCGCCGTCCCACGCCACGTCGACCGGCATGATGCGGTGTGCCAGGATCGTCTGTTCCAGTTGATGAGCCAGCGCTTGCGACATGCGGCGTCCTTTGTCGTGCGATTTCGGTGATGGACAAAACAGAGAGTCATTATACCGCATTCTGGCCGGGCGGGGGCATTCCGGGGGGCGCGCATGGGCGAATAATGATCATAAACGTGCAAAAAATGCGGGCAAATCAGCCGGGCCTGTTTATAATCTCTGGTGGATTTCCGTGCAGATGGTGGAGAAGCTGATGACAACTGTCCCTGCTGACGCTGTGACCGGGCGCGGGACGCGCGCGCGCGGTGGCTGGCTGGCCTCGCTGGTCGTGCTGTTCAAGCTGCGCATCGTGGTGCTGCTGCTGCTGGCGGCGGTGGGCGGCGCGATGATCACCGGCGCGGGGAGCGTGTCGGCGGGCGAATTGGTGCTGCTGCTGGTGACCGGCGGCCTGTCGGCGGCGGGCGCGTCCGCGCTCAACCAGTACGTCGAGCGCCACAAAGACGGCGCGATGAAGCGCACCAGCCGCCGCCCGTTGGTCACCGGCGCGGTCGATGCGCGCTGGGTGCTGGTCGTCGCCAGCGCGATGGTCGTCGGGGCGAGCCTGCTGGCGCTGGCGGCGGGGAATGCGCCGCTGGCGATCTGGCTGGCGGTGGGCGCGTTCATCTACGTGGGCATCTATACGATCTGGCTCAAGCCGCGCAGCGTGCTCAACGTGGTGATCGGCGGCGCGGCGGGCAGCGCGGCGGTGCTGAGCGGCGGCGCAGCGGCGGGCAACTGGGCCGATCCGGGCGTGATCGTGCTGGCGCTGCTGTTGTTCACGTGGTCGCCCACACATTTCTGGAGCCTGGCGCTGGCCTATCGCACCGATTACCAGCGCGCCGACGTGCCCATGCTGCCGGTGGTCGTGTCGCCGGGGCAGGCGCTGTTCTGGATGCTGGCGCACACGCTGGCAACGGCGATCTTCGGGCTGGCGCTGGCGGCGCACAGCGCGATGGGCTGGACATACCTGGCGATGGTCGGGCCCGTGACGCTGTGGCTGGTGTGGGAATCGGCGCGGCTGGTCCGCAATTATACCGGCCCGCGCGCGATGGGCGTGTTCAAGGTGACCAACATTTACCTGAGCGTGGTGCTGCTGGCGATCTGCGTCGCGGCGCTGATCTGACGCGCCGGGGGACGGACAACGCGCGGGGCGACCGGTGAGGGCCGCCCCGTTTTGATTCCGGTGGGTGCCGGGTTGGCGCGATCAGGGAACCAGCTTCTCCGGCAGCCGGCGCATGAGGGCGAACCAGCCGAAGCCGATCAGCCCGGCGATGATCCCGGTGACGATGGCTTTGAAGACGTTCAGGCCCCACGACAGGCCGAAATCGCCGCCGATGATCTCCGTCACGATATACCACAGCAGGAAGGCCACCAGCCCGGCGACGGCGCTCATGATCAGGCCGGCGCGATCGTCGTGGTTCTTGAAGAAGGCGTAGGTGGCGCCGTTCAACGCGGCGATCATCCAGCCGAACGTGAACCGCAGCGACCCGGTGGGCAGACCGAGCACTTCGTCGAGCACGGCTGCCACCAGGCCGGACACTGCCGCCACGATCAGGACCTTGATGCCCAGGTTGAGGTCGATGCCGAGCTGGTCGACGACGTCTTCTACCTGGCGCATGGCGCTCGCCGACGAGGGCGCGCGGCGCGGGCTCCGGATCGGTTGGCCGGGACCGGGCGGGGGCGTTCGGGGCGGCGGTGACTGGGACGGCGGCGGCTGGGGATCATTGACATCGGGTGTATCAGGGCGGTTATCTTGGCTCATGGGTCTGCTCCTTTACGCGTGACAGGGTAATTTGGTGTCATAACGGTCTGTAGCTTTACTTACCCCGACTCTATCATCGAGGCGATTTTGGTTCAAGCGAGGCGGGGGACGCCCGCCGGATAGGTCAGGGGCGGTTGGCGTTGGGGACCCGGATCGGCAGCGGATCGCCCAGGACCGGCTCAGGGCGGCGCAGCAGGTCCAGGACGGCGACCGAGGTCGCCGGGAACTCGCGCAGGTAGCTGAACGCGACGGCGCTGAAGCGGTAGCCGTTGGGGCGCTGCACGTCGGCGGGGACGCCCACCGCGTCGATCCCCAGCGTATTGCAGGTGAGCAGCGCGCGGTCCAGGTGGAAATCCTGCGTGACGAGGATCGCTTCGCTGACCTGGAAGATCTCGCGGGCGCGGTAACAGCTATCGTACGTGCGGAACCCGGCGTAGTCGAGCACGATCGCCTCGTCCGGGACGCCCAGGCGCAGCGCGTAGCGGCGCATGGCCTCCGGCTCGTTGTAGTGGGCCACGCTGTTGTCGCCGGTCATCAGCAGCACGTCGGTCTTGCCGGCGTGGTACAGCTCGGCGCCGGTCGCCACGCGGTCGGCCAGCATCCGGCTGAGGCGGCCATCGGAGAGCACGCGCGCGCCGAAGACGACCGTCACCGGCTGGCGGGGCACGTCCTCGATGCCGTAGACGTTGTCGCGGGCGTACAGCGCGGTGACGATGCGGGGCACGAACGCGCCGAGCACGCCCAGCAGCACCAGCGCGCCGAGCGTCCAGCGCGCCGCTTTGGGGATACGAGACCAGTTCATCATAGAGTCAAATGTAGCAACAGGGCGCGCCGGGCGGCAACCGGCTAGCGCGGCAGGGCCAGGTCGTCGCGGACGGTGATCCCGCCTGCATCCGCGAACGACGCGGCGATGGCGGCCAGCGTCTGCCCGGTGACCGGGTGCCGGAAGTCCGGCGCGAGATCGGCCAGCGGCAGCGCCACGTGCGCCCGCGTCAGGATGTCGGGATCGGGCAGGGTGAGGCGCGGGCCCTCGATCACCCGGTCGCCGTAGAGCGCGATGTCGAGGTCGATGGTACGCGGCGCGAACTTGTCCGCCGTCCGGACGCGGCCCAGCATCGTCTCGAGAAAGCGCAGAATCTTGAACTTGATCTCGTCCGGCGGCTTGTCGGTGGTGATGAGCACGGCGGCGTTCAGGAACGCCGGTTGGCCGGGGTCGACCGCGCCCGCCGCGTCGATCGGCGCCGTCTCGTAGACGCGCGAGGCGGCCCGGATCGGGAACTTCTGGCCGATCATCTGGACGGCGCGGCACAGGTTCTTGTGCGGATCGATGTTCGATCCCAGCGTGATGAAGACCGGCTCAGACAAAGTCGCCTCGCTCTCGTTCGATCTCGACGCCGACCGACCGCGCGAACCGCAGCGCGCCGGGTTTCTCGACGCGCACGATGGCCCGCGCCGCCGCGTGATCCACCACGCAGATGCGGGCGATGGCTGCCGCGAGCGCCTCGACGAGATAGTGCTGCGACGACTCGACGTAGGCGATGATGTCCTTGGTGATCGTGCGGTAGTTCAGGATGTCGCCGGGGTCGTCGGACGCGCCCGCGGCGCGCATGTCGGTGAACAGCGTCAGGTTGATCAGGATGTCCTGCGGCTTTTCGCGCTCCCAGTCGTTCAGGCCGATGATGCCGCGCAGCAGCAGGTCTTTGACGATGATCTTGTCGTGCATGTTTCCCCCTCAAGCATCCGCGCCCATTGTAGCGCATTGCGCCGGGCGCGGGTAACAGAGACGCGATCAGCCGCGCGGGGCGCGCTGCTGGCGGTGGGCGGTTACTTGCCGGGTCAGTGGTTGGCCGGGCCGACGAGATGCTCGCCGCCATCGACGGGGATCAGCGCGCCGGTGATGTAGTCGCTGCGGGCCAGGAAGACCACCGCCTCGCCGACGTCGTCCGGGTGGCCGGGGCGCCCCAGCGGGACGCTCTGGCCCATTTGCTGCCAGCGTTCGCCGTCCGGATTCATGCCCGGCGGCGGCAGGATCAGGCCGGGCGCGATGGCGTTCACGCGGATGCCGGGCGCCAGCTCGCGGGCCATCACCTGCGTCAGGTGGATCAGCCCGGCCTTGCTCACGCCGTGTTGAACGTGGCCGCGCCAGGCGAACACGCCGCTGAGGTCGGCGATGTTGACGATCAGCGCCGGCTGATCGGCGGGGCGCGAGGCGGCGCGCATCAGGCGGGCGGCGCGCTGGCTGAGCAGGAATGGCGCGCGCAGGTTGGTCTGGAAGACGTCTTTCCAGTCGTCCAGGCCGATCTGGTCGAACGGCTGTTTAACGAAACTGGCCGCGCTGTTGACCAGGATATCGAGCCGGTCGAAGCGCTCCTCGAGCGTCTCGAACAGCCCCGCGATCGCGTCCGGGTTGCGGAGATCGGCCTGCACGGGCAGGGCATCCACGCCCAGCGACTTGATCTCCTTGACCGTGTCGCGGGCGGCGCTTTCGGATGTGCCGTAGTGGACGACGATGTGCGCGCCCTGTCGGGCCAGCGCCAGCGCGATCGCTTTCCCGACGCGGTGCGCCGACCCGGTGACCAGTGCGACCTTGTTGTGTAGCTCCATCGTGCGTCCCCCCTCGCGTGGTGCCGGCGTCACTTACCGATCATGCGGTAGAACTCGTCACGGAGATCGCGGTTGGTGCGGAACTCGCCGCGCTTGGCCGTCGTCACCATGTTGATGTTGTGCTTCTTCACGCCGCGCAGGGCCGCGCAGCTATGCTGGCCCTCGACGACGACCATCACGCCGACCGGGTCGAGGTGCTCGCTGAGCGCGTCGGCGATCTCGTTGGTCATGCGCTCCTGGACCTGCAGGCGGCGCGCGAACATGTCCACGATGCGCGGGATCTTGCTGAGGCCGACGACCTTGTTACGCGGGATGTAGGCGACGTGGACCTTGCCGGTGAACGGCAGCATGTGGTGCTCGCACATCGAATTGTAGTCGATGTCCGCGACGACCACCATCTCGCCCTCGCCGTATTCGACCTCGAACATGGCGCCGTTGATGATCGTCTCGACGTCCTGGTGGTAGCCCTCGAGCAGCTCGTCGTACATCCTGGCGACGCGGTGGGGCGTGCGCAGCAGCCCGTCGCGGCCTGGGTCCTCACCGACGTTCAGCAGGATCAACCGGACGGCGTCTTCGATGGCCGCGTGTGAGTCCAGGACCTCGAATTCCTGGGTGGCAATGCGTTCGGCCATCTCGTAAATGTGGCCGTTGGTGCGCTTGGGTTCGTCTTTACCATTCGTGGACATGTGTTCCCCGACCCTTGGTGATTTCGGATAAAAGGACTGCATCCATCTCTTCATTAGATGGTGACAGCATGCAAAAGGTTACCTGAATTTCATTAGCCTCTGTTTAGAAACGCCATAGATTTATATTAGATAACGCAGACGCCTATATTTTTTATATTATATCCCAACCCAACACTTGCCCCACTGGCGCTATAATCTGCGGAGGATGACCGGCGCCCCACCCGGCGCCGCCAGAACTCAGGAGGATAGCATGCCCAAGATTTACACCCAGGAGGAGATCGAGCAGCGCCTGGACGGACACCCGGATTGGACGCTGGGCGCGGACGGCCAGCTCCACGCCGACCTGACCTTCGCCAACTTCATGGAGGCGATGATGTTCGCCAACGCGGTGGCGCACCTGGCCCAGGCGGCGGATCACCACCCGGACCTGTTCATCCACCAGTACAAGAAGCTGTCGATCAGCCTGATCACGCACAGCGAAGGGTGCATCACCGAGCGCGATTTCGCGCTGCTCGACCAGATCGACGCCCTTCCCAGGTTCAAATAGGGGTCAAACAGAATAGACCATGCGCGACAAACGGTTGTTGATCTTCCCGGCGGTGTTCGCTCTCGTGCTGATCCCGGTGCTGGTCGTGGCGCTGCTGATCTACGAGCCCAACGACTCGTCCGCCGACTGTGACTGCTCCGCCGCCGCCAACGTCCAGCCCCATTCTCACGGCAGCGGACTGGTGAGCGAGCTCCGCGACGGGATGCAGTTGATCATGAACGTGACGGCGGCGGCGGAGCTGTACCAGCTCGTCGACGGCAAGCTGGAGCTGTGCGGCGAGCTGACCGGCGACATGAAACACGTCACGGTCGACGTGATCGACGCCCGGTTTGGCCTGGGCGAGCGGCTGCCAGTGACGATCGATCTGGCGATCCGGCGCGCCGGCACGGGCGAGACGGTCGTCGAGGCGACGGCGCCGGCCATGTACGCGCCGGGCCACGGCTATCACTTCGGCGACAATTACGTGCTGCCCGGCGGCGCGACGTACGACTGGACGTTCACCATCAGCCCGGTGGACGCGCTGCGCCAGGCGGGGACCCAGGACCTCTGGCTGGAGCCGGTCGAGTGGCAGGGCAGTTTCACGCTGGATGACGAGGGGGGCGTTGCCGGTAAGGCCGCCAGCCCGGTACCCGTGGGCGACTTCACCCGCAGCGGGCTGCACGTCACACTGAGCGAGGCGCCCGCCGTCCAGCTCTACGCGCCGGGTGAATCCGGCGACTCCGCGCCGGTGCCGCTGGAGCCGGGGAGCCGCTATTTCGTGGTGGATGTCACCGACCATGCCGTGAACTACGAGGAGAAACTGCCCGGCGCCGAGGTGACGCTGGCGTTCGAACGGGACGGCGAGTCGTTCGAGGTGCAGGCCGAGCCGGTGATCTCGCCGCTGTACGGCTTCCACTACGGCGCGAACGTCGCGCTGGACGCGGGCGACTGGGCGATCACGGTGCAGGTCGGCGGGCTGGACTTCCTGCGCCACGCGGGGGCGGCGGTGAGCCTGGCGCGCAACCCGATCAGCGAGATGTTCGACTACACCGCCGCAGGCAGCCCACTCGCCCAGCGCGGCGAATAACCCGGTGAGCGCACGAGCGGTACCTGCCAGGATACCCATTCGTGTGTATACTGGATCTGTGACAGAAGGCACAAATCGGTAGTGGTGAACAATTGACGGATTGTGGCTGCTCAACTGCCCCCCATCCCCTGGCTCCTTCCCCCACGCCAAGCGGAGGGAAGGGGAAAAAACCTCCTTCCCCACCTTGTGGGGGAAGGATTGAGGATGGGGGGGACAAAACAGGCATCAGTCAAAACCTCGCCACTATCCACGAATCGAGCGGGTAGGAGATGGGATGTTTAGTCGACACCGGGTATCGGTGTGCGTGAACTGCCGCACATCGCTCACACCAGGCGAAAAGGAGAGCACGGTGCTAACTCGCAAACTGGGACGCAGCGGGATCGAGGTCAGCGCGCTGGGGATGGGATGTTGGGCCATCGGGGGTCCGTTTTCGGACGAGCACGGCCAGCCGGTTGGCTGGGGCGACGTAGACGACGCCGAGTCGATTCGCGCCATTCACCGCGCGCTGGAGATGGGCGTCACACTGTTCGACACGGCCAACGTGTACGGCACCGGCCACAGCGAGCGGATCCTGGCGCTGGCGCTGGCCGGGCGGCGGCAGGACGTGGTGATCGCCACCAAGTTCGGGCGCGTGTTCGACGCGGACCGGCGCCAGATCACCGGCAACGATGCCAGCCCTCAGGGGATCCGGGCGGCGTGTGAGGACTCGCTGCGGCGCCTGAACACAGATTACATCGACCTGTACCAGTTTCACCTGGGCAGCTACGATCCGGAGGCGGCGGTCGAGGTGCGCGACACGTTGGAGGCGCTGGCTGCCGAGGGCAAGATTCGCGCCTACGCGTGGAGCACGGACGATCCCGAACGGGCGCGCGTGTTCGCCGAGGGGCCGCACTGCACAGCGGTGCAGTTCCGGCTCAACGTGCTGGAACGCAACGACGCCATGCTCGACCTGCTGGACGAGTACGATCTGGCCGGGCTGATCCGCGGGCCGCTGGGCAGGGGCCTGCTCACCGGCAAGTTCACCGCGCAGTCCAGACTGCCGGAAAACGACGTGCGCTCGGGCTGGAACCTGGCCGAGGGCGAGCAGGCGGACCAGCTCGCCCGGCTGGAAAAGCTGCGCGCGACGCTCACCCAGGATGGCCGCACGCTGGCACAGGCGGCGCTGGGCTGGCTGTGGGCGCACTGCGGGCGCGTGATCCCGATCCCCGGCTTCAAGTCGGTGCAGCAGGTCGAGGAAAACGTGGCCGCGCTCGACTGGGGGCCGCTCGACCCGGCCCAGATGGACGCCATCGAGACGTTGGCTGGGGAATAGGCCGGGCACGAGCGAGGGGGGCGCGGGGACGTGCCCCTTTTTCGATTCGGCGGGCGCGCAACCGCCGGCACCGGGCCGCATCTGAATGAGTAGGCTGGCAATCGACACACGAGGAGAATGCTGCTATGGAAGACACCGAACATGGGCGTTTGAGATTGCGCGGATCGCGGGGCGTGTGGCTCGGCCTGGGGATCGTGCTGATCCTGGTCGTGGCGCTGGTGATCGCCGTGCTGCTGCTGCGCGAGGAGGACGACGACGAGGGGACACTGGAGGTGAGCGATCCGTGGGTGCGCGCGACGATCGCCGTCGACGACACCGGCGATATGAACGGCGACAGCGAAATGGACCGCATGACCGGCGCCTTCATGACCATCCGCAACTCGACGGATACCGGCGAGCGTCTGATCGCCGTCAGCGCGGACGTCGCGGCGGTGGTGGAGATTCACGAGACGACGATGGACGACGACGTGATGCGGATGCGCCCGATCGAGGGCATCGACATCCCGGCGGGCGGCAGCGCCGAGTTGCAGCCCGGCGGCCTGCACATCATGCTGATGGGCGTGGGGCAGGACCTGGTGCCGGGCGACACGGTGAGCCTGAAGCTCGATTTTGAGTCCGGGCGCTCGCTGGTGGTCGATGCGCCGGTGCGCCCGCTGGAGTGAGCCATGAGAGGAACTCGCTTGTGGATCGCCGGAATCGCAGCTCTGCTCGTCGTGGCGCTGGCCGCGTGCGGGTCTGATGGCGGATCGGGCGCTCCCAGCCCGACGGACACGCCGCTCCCCGGCACCGTGCTCGATCCGCCGAAAGAGATCGGCGATTTCACGCTCACCAGCCACACGGGCGATCCGCTCAGCCTGAGCGACCTGCGCGGCAAAGCCGTGCTGCTATTCTTCGGCTATACGCACTGCCCGGACGTGTGCCCGATGACGCTGGCCGAGTTCAAACAGGTCAAGCGCGAGCTGGGCGAGGCAGCGGGCCGGGTGGCGTTCGTGTTCGCGAGCGTGGATGGCGAGCGCGACACGCCCGAACGGCTGGCGGCATACGTCGGCGCGTTCGATCCGGACTTCATCGGGCTGACGGGCGACGAGGCGGCGCTGCGCGAGATTGGCCGCGACTATGGCCTGTTCTTCCAACGCAGCACCTACGATAACACCCAGGCCGACTATCTGGTCGATCACACGGCGTCGTCGTTCGTCGTCGGGCCGGAGGGCCGGCTGCGGATCGTCTACCCCTACCAGACGGATCCGGCCATCATCGCCGAGGGGATCGCCGCGCTGCTGGACGAAAGATAGCGCGCCGGACGCATAGGCCGGGCCGGCGGCTTATGCTATGATAAGGGTGACGCGACACGGGGTTTGGGGGAGTGTCAGCCGATGGTGCAGATCTTCATCTCGCACGTGCAGCACGACCGGGCCCGCGCCGCACAGGTCAAAGCTCACCTGGAGGCCGCCGGCTTCAGCGCCTGGATGCTCGACGAGGGCGCCGGGTTCGTCTGGCGCGACGAGGTCGACCGGGCGCTCCGCGCGTCGGCGGCGCTCATCGTCATCATGTCAGAGGCGGCCAGTGTGTCGCCTTTTGTGGCCTATGAATGGGCCGCAGCCTGGGGCGCGGGCCTACCGGTGATCCCGATCCTGCTGGGGCCCGCGCCGATGCATCCCCGCCTCGACGCGCTGGAGCCTCTCGACTTTTCCCACCCCGAACAACCTCCGTGGGCCGCGCTGGGCGAGCGCCTGGCCCCGGCACGCCAACCCGCTCCCGCGCCGCCAGCCGACACCCCGCCGCCCCTCGCGCCCGACGTCACGGCGGCGTGGGTAGAGATCATTGGCGAATTGCTCGACCAGCCCATCGCGGATCAGGCCGTGCGGAGCCGGGCCGTGCGGAGCCGGGCCGTGCGCGCCCTGGGCCGGACTGCCGGGCCGGCGGCGCTGCCCCGGCTGGTGGGCGCGCTGGGCGACGAGCACGGCGAGGTCCGGGCGGCGGTGGTCGAGGCGCTGGTGGCGATCGGCTCCCCGGCAGTGCCGGAGCTGGTCGCGGCCCTGTCGAGCCCCGGCGACTTCACCCGGCAGTCCGCGGCGGAAGCGCTGGGCCTGCTCAGGGAAGCGTCCGCGCAGGCGGCCCTGCTGGGGCGTCTCCGCGATCCGGTCCTGGACGTGCGCGCGGCGGCGGTCGAGGCGTTGAGCGCCATCGGCGATCCGGCGGCGGTGCCCGGCCTGGTGGGCGCGCTGGCCGATGAAAACGAGGACATCCGCGCGCGGGCGGCCATTGCCCTGGGCGCGATCCGGGATGCGGCGGCGGTGCCGGGACTGCTGGCAGCCCTGCGCGATCCGGATGGCGTGGTGCGGTGGTGGGCGGCGGATGCGCTGGGGGCGATCGGCTCCCCGGCGGTGGAAGGGCTGGCGGGCGTGGTGGGCGCGGCGGCGGAGGGCACCGGCGCCCGGCTGGTCGCGGCTCGCGCGCTGGGGACGATTGGCGACCCGGTGGCGGTGGCCGCCCTGGCGAGCGCTATGCACGACGAGAGCGCGATGATCCGGACTGCCGCCGCGGAGGCGCTGGGGCGCATCCCCACGCGGCAGGCCCGCGAAGCGTTGGCCCATGCCGGCCAGCCGGATCAACCCGGCGGCGAAGACGCGACGTAAAAAAAGACCGCCGGCACGCGGAGCCCGCAGAGGGGGGTGGGGGGGAACTCTGCGCGCCCAACGGTACCGGCAATCTACCTCTATTATACGAGATTTTTTCCAGAAAGTATCAGTTATGAACAGGTAATTAGTACTATTCGCCCGGTTTTCGGGCGAATTTTCACAATTCTATCACAATTCTAATGAAAGAGGACCGCCGGGGACGCGGACTCCGGAGATCTAGGGCAGGGAGGATTACGCGCGCTCTGCGTCCCGGCGGTTATTGTGTTATACGCAAAACAGCGCCGAAATCGGCTCATGGTGTGGAACCGGCAGCGCGCCGGCCCGCCATCGCCGCGACTCGTCCGCCCGGCAGCCCGCCCCGCCCCGCGGATTTTTCATGTCCTCATCTGATTAATAGCCCACAGAGTTGAACGTATAAATTCAGCACTTCACGGCGTAGACGGATAGAACATCAGTGCTAAAATGAGATCACAGCGATGGGGCAGGCCAGACAAGGAGGGGCCATGGCACAGCTTGACAGCCTCGTGCGGGCGGTGTGCGCAGTCAAGACGCTGGACGACAGCGGGCGCGTGGGCGGGTACCTGGTCGTGTGGGGACACCCGGCCCAGCGCGACCTGCACGGGGAATACTTCACGCCGGAGACGGACCTGGGCCTGGACTGGTACCCCCGCCGCCCGGTCCTCTACCATCATGGGCTGGACGGCGAGCTTGGCCCGGTGATGATCGGGCAGATCGAGCGGATGCAGCCGGATGGCGCCGGCGTGTGGGTGGAAGCCCAGCTCGACCTGCGGAACCGCTGGGCGCGGGCGGTGCTCGCCCTGGTGCAGCGCGACGCGCTCGGCTGGAGCAGCGGCAGCCTGCCGCACCTGGTGGACGTGGCCGCCGACGGGCATATCCGGCGCTGGCCTATCGTGGAGGGCAGCCTGACGCCATCGCCCGCCGAGCCGCGCCTGACCGACGCGGTGGCGGTGAAGGCGGCGTTCCGGGCGCTGGGGCTGCCGACGGATCGTATCGACAACAGCGAGATAAGTGGAGGGATGATGAACACACAACGACCATCTGTGGGGCATGGTGACGGGCATCACGACGGGATCAAACGGCTGCCGGCAACCCAGGTCGCGCCGCGCCCCGGCGCGCCGGCCATCGAGGTGAGCAGCAAATACGCGCACCTCGACGCCGTGGACATGGCGTTCATGCACACCTGGCTCAGCCGGACCGGCCAGTGGCAGCCCTCGACCGCGTTCATGCGCGAGCTGGCGCACAAGGCGTTCCGTGCCGTCGAGCAGGGCGACCTGGACGCCGGGGCGCTGGCCGCGCTGCCGATCAAGGCCGACGAGCTGATGCACACCGACAACGTCGCTTACGGCGCGGAGTGGGTGCCCGATATCTGGTCCAGCGAGCTGTGGCGCAAGGTGCGCAGCGAGAACGTGATCCTGCCCCTGTTCCGGGCGGTCGAGATGCCGTCAAACCCGTTCGAGCTGCCGATCTCCGGGACCGACCCGACCGTGTATTACGTGCCCGAAACGCAGGACGAGGACGATTTGACGCTGGGCAGCACCAACCCGATCCCCGACAGCCAGATCGGCAGCGGCAAGGTCACGCTGACGGCGAAGAAGCTGGCGCTGCGGGTGGGCTTCTCGGCGGAGCTGGTCGAGGACGCGGCGATCCCGCTGATCGCGCTCTACCGCGAGCAGGCGCTGCGCGTGATGGCCGAGGCCATCGACCACGTGCTGCTCAACGGCGACACGGAGGACGGCGCGACCGGCAACATCAACAGCGACGACGCGCCCCCGGCCAGCACGGCCAAGTACATGGCCTTCGACGGGCTGCGCAAGCTGCCGCTGGTCACCAACACGGACAACGCCCACGACGCCAACGGCGCCCCGTCGGTGACCCTGCTGCGCACGGCGCGCTTTCTGATGCCGCCGCGTTACGCGCTGCGCCCCAAAGACTGCGCCTGGATCGTGGATGGCAGCACCTATGCCAAGCTGCTCGGCCTGGACGAGGTGGCGACGGTGGACAAGTTCGGCCCGCATGCCACCGTGCTCACCGGCGAGATCGCGAAGGTGGACGGCGTGCCGGTGCTGGTCAGTTCGGAGATGCCGCTCACCCAGGCCGACGGCAAAGCGGATGCCGCCGCCAACACCAAAGGCCAGGCGCTGTGCGTCTACCGGCCCGGCTGGGTGATCGGCTACCGGCGGCGGATCGCCGCGACGATGGACTACCTGCCGTATTACGACGCGTACCAGATGGTGGCGACGGTGCGGCTGGCGTTCGGACGCTTCGACAACGACGTCGCCAGCGTGCTCTACAACATCACCGTCTAGCGGGCGCAAAAAGCCGGTAGGGGCGCGCCTCTACCGGCTTTGGATGTCTCTGGCGGGTGGGGATTAACCCTCTTTTGGAGGCGCCGTGTGAAACCGCACCGTGCAGCGAAGCTGGCCCAGCATCAGCGTGTCGCCGTGGGCGACGTGGCAGCCCTGGCCCGGCGCGACCATCGAGCCGTTGAGGTACGTGCCGTTGGCGCTGCCCAGGTCGATCAGGACCAGGCGGCTGTTGCGCCGTTCGAGCGAGCAGTGTTGGCGCGAAACGCCCATCCGGTACGCGTCGAACGGCGTCAGGTCGAGCATGTCGCTCTCTGGCAAGGACGAGCGCCCCAGTACGACGCGGTGATGAAACGGCAGCGACAGGCACACGCCGGACGGCTCGAACTGGAGGATGACGTTGGCTTTGAGCGGCAGGACGCTGTTGCCGGTGGTGGACGCTGCCGGGAGAACCGGCGGGTTGGTCAGCATGACGGTTCCCGGTGTGGCCGCGGGCTGGAGCGGCGCGCCGCACTTGGGGCAGCGGGTTTCGTCGGTCGTCCAGCCAAAATGCCCGCAGCGCCGGCAAAACATGGAATGCTGTGTCCGCACGAGCACGGTTGATTCGTCGGTCATCGCCGTCCCCCCCAGAAAGGACTACAAACTGGTTCGGAAGTCATTGATTAAATTCATCATACTCTACAGGCTATCAAAAAGGCGTCAAAAGTCAGTGAACGTTTGTAAGAAGTTTGTATAGAAAATGCGTCCGGTGGGCCCGTCACCCGTGGTCGGCGCGCTGGTGGAAGGTGATCAGCATGTGGAGCGTGCCGAGAATCAGCCGGTCCCCTGAAGAAACGACGACCGCCTGTTTGGGATCGAGCCGGGTGCCGTTGAGATAGGTGCCGTTGGTGCTGCCCAGGTCAACCGCGAGCAGGTGCGAGTCGTCGCGTTTGAGGAGGCAGTGCCGGCGCGAAACGCCGTGCTGCCGGGCGTCATAGTCCGTCAGGTCGACCACGTTCTCCGAGTCGGGCAGCGCTCCCCGGCCCAACACGACGGGGTCATCGAGGTCGAGCGTGATACAGTGCGCCGACGGAAAAAACTGCAACACGACCTGGTCGTCTGGGAGCAGCTCGCTGGGGGGATTCAGCTCGGAGTATGCGCGCGGCTCACGGATCAGCTCGATCGTCATTGCCTGTTCCACGAACGCCTCGAAGAGCATGCCACAGTTGGGACAGCGGATGGTCCCGGGCGCGACGTGATGCCCGCACAGCGCGCAGGGAAACGGGCAACTGCGGAGTGTGAGCGTTGGATCCTGGCTGTCGGGCATTGTATCCACCGCCCATTAACTCAATCTAGATAAACAACCATGCGCCACTCTTATACGATAGGCGATGGGAATTAAACCAGCATAAAAGACCATTGCGCACTCAATCATCCCGAGCTAAACGAAACCAGCATGTGCAGCGTGCCCAGGATGAGTTTGTCGCCGTGGTGGAGGATGTGAACGTGATGCGGATGCAGCGGCTCGCCATTGACGTACGTGCCATTGGCGCTGCCCAGGTCCATGATGACCAGGTGATCCTCGTGGCGCTGCAGGCGGCAGTGCAGGCGCGAGACGCCGTGCTCCAGCGCGTTGAACTCACTCAGGTCGAGGACGTTCTGCCGTTCTTTCGATTCGCCGCGGCCCAGGATGACCGGCTGTTGCACCGCGAGGGGAATGCACGTGCCCGAAGGGAGAATCTGCAGGATGGCGCTGGCTTCGGGGCGGAACAGCGCGGAGCCGTTCGGGTCCGCCGGCAGGGCAAAGGGCCGGCGCGTGAGCTGCGTCGTCTGGGCTGTGGGCGCGAGCGCGCTGCCACACGCGGCGCATTCCGTGTCGTGGGGACCCGCCTGCGCGCCGCAGTATGGGCACTGACTTCGCTGCTGAGACCCCCTGATCATCGACACCGGCGGAGTGCCTTTCCGTGCACCTGTAATCCCACACTCATCTTATCAGACTATTGCCGTTGCCCTACATCTCGAATCTGAAAATCTCATGAATAGTGTGACTATCGCCCGGCGGCGCGCGGTGACCGGACGGCGCGCCCAGAACAGGAGGAGGCTCACGAATGAACACCTATGCAACCCTGGCGGATCTGCGGCAGGTCCTGGGGCTGACCGGCGCCCAGACCCAGGACGACGACCTGCTGCTCCGGCTGGTGGACGCGGCGTCGCGGTTGATCGAGCGGCACACCGGGCGGCGGTTCTACCCGGCGCGCCGGCTGCACCGCTACACGGTCGGCGACCCGGCGATCCTGCCGCTGCGCGACGACTTGCTGGCGCTGGCGAGCCTGACCAACGGCGACGGGACGCCGATCGCGCCCGAAGCGTGCCACCTGCACCCGTCCGGCGGCCCGGTCTGGACGATCATCGCGCTCGACCGGACGCGCGCCGCGTTCGTCCACACGGGCGACCCGGTGGACGCCATCGCGCTGGACGGAACCTGGGGCTATCACCCGGACTGGCCGCATGCCTGGGCCAGCTCGGGCGACGCCGTAATCGACGATCCGCTGGCGGCGGACGCGACGGCGCTCAGCGTGACCGATGCGGACGGGGCCGCCGGGGATGGAAGCGCGCCGCGTTTTGCGGTGGGGCACCTGCTGCGCGTGGGGGACGAATACCTGCACGTGCTGGCGGTCGACGCCGCGACGAACGTCCTGACGGTGGCGCGCGGGGCCAACGGGACGACCGCCGCCAGCCACAGCCAGGGCACCCCTATCGCGATCTACCGCGCCCCGGCGGACGTGCGCCAGGTTTGCCTGCGGGTGGCGGCCTGGCTCTACAAGCAGAAAGACGCCGGCTTCGTCCAGGCGACCGGCGGCCTGCGCGGGCAGATCGCCGTGCCCCCGGCGCTGCCGGACGACGTCGCGCAGATCCTGGCGCCTTACGCCCGCGTCAGCGTGGCATGAGGAGGGGCACATGGGACCGTTCCTGAATGCGCTGGCGAAACTGGCGGCGGTACCGGTCGGTGGGGTGACGTCGTACCCGATCGAGGCCACGCCCGACGCCCTGACTGCGGCCCAGCTTCCCGCGCTGGTGATCGTGCCGGAGCTGGGCGGCGCGTCGCCGGGGCTGGAGCCGAACATCTTCGCCGCGGGCGAGGGGATGCTGCTGGCGCGCGTGGCGCACCTGCTGATCGTGGCGCCGGTGGCGGGCGGCCTGGGCGCGCGCTCGGCGTTCCCGGCCCTGGCGGCAGCCATCGACGACTACCTGACCGCGCTGGCGAGCGATCCGCTGCTGGATGGCGCGCTGCGGGCCGCGCTGCACGTGGAGCTGCGGGCGGGGATCGTGCGGTACGCGGGCATGGACTTCCACGGCGCGACGTTCACGCACACCTGGCGCCTGCACGTGGATTGAGCGAGGGACTATGACGACGATCAGCGTTGAGATCGATTGGACGCGCAGCGGGACCTGGGTGGACGAAACGCGCCGGACCCGGCGGGTGGTCATACGCGCGGGCTTCGAGCGCCCCGGCGACGCGGTGGCCGCGGTCGGGCGCGCGACGATCGAGCTGGACAACATCGACGGGCGCTATTCGCCGGAGAACGGCACCGGGCCGCTGGCCGGCAGCGTGCGGCCCGGTCGCCCGCTGCGCGTGCGGGCCGGCGACGGCGCCCAGACGTGGACCGTGTTTTACGGCTTCATCGAGCGCATCGCGCCGGACGCCGGGCACATGGGTGACCGGCTCGTGCGCCTGGACGCGTTCGACGGGCTAGGTTGGCTGGCGATCCAGCCGCTGAGCGCCGTCTATGCCGACCGGCTGCCGGTGGCCGACGCCATCGAGACGATCACCGGGCTGGCGTACGCGCCGCCCGCGCTGGATATCGGCGACAACGGCGACGTGCTCACCCACTTTGGGCGGGCGTGGCTGCCCGAAGAGACTACCTGCCTGGACGCGCTGCGCGACGTGTGCGAGGCGGTCTATGGCCGGTTCTGGCAGGCGCGCGACGGCACCGCGACCTACTGGACCCGCGAGCAGCGCCAGCATGGCCGCGGCCCGCTCGCGCTGACGATCGACGGCGCGGCGCCGCCCCTGGCGCTGTCGGTGGCGGAAGACATGGCCGCCGTGATCAACCGCGTGCAGGTGACCGTCTACCCGCCGGACGTCATCGGCGCCCTGGCCGAGATCTGGCGGGCGCATACGGCCCTGCTGCTGGCGCCGGGCGCAACGCGGACGGTGAGCGCCCCGTTCCGCGACACGAACGGGCAGCGCATCGCCGCGCTGGACGTGGCCGCGCTGGAGATGGGCGTCGATGTCCGGATCAACACCCGGCGCGACGGGAGTGGGAAAGACCGGACCGGAACCGGCGACGTCACGGCGAGCCTGGCGGTTGAAGCGACGCGGGCGGCGATCGCGCTCACCAACCACAGCAGCCGCCCGCTGTACGTCACGCTGCTGCGCGTGCGCGGGCGTCCGATCCGCACCTACGATCCGATCGTGATCCAGCGGGATGGCGAGGGCAGCCAGCTCGAACACGGCGTGCGCACGCTGGCGCTCGACCTCGTCATGCAGAGCGATCCGGGGTTCGCCGACGGGTTGGCGGCGTACGTGATCGCCCGGTCCGGCTGGCCGCTGCTGGCTGCCGGGCGAGTGGCGCTGCGCGACCAGACCACCATCGGCGGGGTGAACGTGTTCGCGCTCGAGATCATGGACCTGGTCGAGGTGCGCGATTCCCAGAGCACGCTCATCGGGCGGCACCGGGTGCGGGCGGTGGAATACACGATCGGGGACGGCGCGTTGGGCGTCGATCTGCTGCTGGAGCGCACCGACGACAGGCCGTACTGGCGGCTGGAGACGGTCGGGGCGGGCGAGCTGGGGAACGCCACGATCCTGGGATTCTGACCGGAGATGAGCGAGCAGGAGGAAAGGAGCGGGTGATGGGATGGACAACGCCGCGCACGTGGCTCGTGGGCGAGCTGGTGACGAAGACGATGCTCGACACGCACCTGCGCGACAACCTGATGGCGCTGAAGGATCCGCCGAGCGCCCAGGTGCTGCGCGATAACGCGGGCGCGTATACCACCAACAGCTCGACGCTGGTGCCGGTGGACGACGTGAACCTGAAGGCCACGCTGACCACCTATGGCGGCGACGTGCTGGTCTGGTTCGCGGGCACGTTCAACGCGTCGAGCGGGACGAACATGGTGCTGGACATTCGCGTCGATGGGAGCGACCGGCTCGGCGCGGGGTTCGAGGGGCTGGTCGCGCAGACGCTGGGGACGGCACGGGAGGCGATCGCTATCCCGCCGCTGATTGTGACCGGGCTGGACCCCGGCGAGCACACCTTCGAGCTGCTCTGGTCCAGCAGCGGCGCGACCATCCGGCTGTTTTCGGACACGACCAGCGGCACCGCCGCCGACAACCTGCCGGCGATCCTGGTCGCGCGGGAGGTGAGCTGATGGACGAGGTGATCGATCTGATCGTCGAGCGAGCGGACGCCAACCCGGAGCGCCTGGCGGAGGAGCTGGCCGGGCTGGGGATCGCGGCCTACCGGGGCGTGAGCACGGGCGGCGGGCGCGTGCGCGTGCACGTGGCGCCGGGTTTGCCCGACGCGGACCGGGCGGCGATTCGCGCGGCGGTGGAGCGCCACGATCCGGCGTTGCAAAGCCAACGACAGAAGGCCGCCGCCGCGCGCCGGGCGGCGCTGGACGGGCTGCGCAAAGCGTGGCCGGAGTGGACCGGCGCGGACAAAGACACGTTCTTACGCCTGTTGGCGGCTGAGTGGGGATTGATCCCGGAGGAATAGACGATGGACGTGATGCTTTCGGAGCCTACGCTGACGGTATGGAGCCTGTTGGGGGCCGCCCTGGGGACGCTGCTGCTGGCGGCGGCGACGCTGTGGGCCGGGGCGCAGCTCACCCGGCAGGCGCGCCACGTGTGGCAGGCGGTGCGCGGCCAGACCCCGCGCGTGCTCGCCGCCGTGGACGAGCCGACCGATCCCCTGATCGCGGGGTTGGCCCACCATTCGCGCGTGCCGGCGGCGGTGTGGGCGGCGTTTCTGCCGGCCTTTCTGGGCGCACTGGCGGCGGGGCTGGACCAGGTGCTGGCCGAGCCGGACGCGTCCGAGTAGCGGCCCGTGTCCGGGCGGCGGCCCGGCGTGGATGCCCAAGCTTTGGGGGTTCGTGCCGGGCCGGGTCGTGCTATGCTGAGGGTGTAGTAAGGAGCGATGCCACATGGCCCGTACCGAAGACTTGTTGAGTGAGAAGTTCGTTTGCTCCAAATGCCAGAATCACGGCGCGCACGTCGAGCGGCTGGCGATGTCCGGCACCGGGCTGTCCCGGTTGTTCGAGATCCAGCCTCACCGCTACGCCTTCGCGTCGTGTACGGCGTGCGGCTACACCGAGATCTACAACCTGCGCACGCTGGAAGGCAGCGACAACCTCGGCAACCTGCTGGATATCCTGTTCATGGACTGATATCCGGGCTGCAGGCGGCGCCCCCGTGCCCCCCACCCGGCGCCATCCTGCACAGCATCGTCCGCCCTGGCGAGTGTCTGCCGGGGCGGGCGTGTTTGTGCCAGGGAAAGCAATTCGTCACGCCGGGGGAGAATTCCGTATAATACTGTATAGATGGGGGCACGTGCAGTGCAGAAAGGGGATGATGATGACTGAACGACGGATTTACTACAGCCAGGAAGCGGAACGCGTCGCCAAGCGGCAGCGCCTGCTGACGATGGTGATATTCATGGCGTTGGGCGTGGGCCTGGGCGCGGTGATCGCGCTGCTGTTCGCCCCGGACGAGGGCGAGAAGACCCGCCGCCTGATCTCCGAGGCCGCCCAGGACGGTTTCCGGCGCGGGCGCGACACGACCAGCGACGCGCTGCGCCAGTTGGAGCCGGAGTTTCCTGACCTGCGTAAGCGAGTCGACGAGTTGATCAGCAGTGTCAGGCATTAGCCGGTACGGCGTTGTGTGAGTGGTGAGGGGCGGGCCTGCGTGCTCGCCCTTTTCTTTTGAATTTGGTCAGTTTAATTTTTCAAAAGGAGATTGTTCGATGGCCGGAAAAAAGCTCTTGATGCTCGTGGGTGATTTCGTCGAGGACTACGAGGTGATGGTGCCGTTCCAGGCGCTGCAGATGGTCGGGCACACGGTCCACGCGGTGTGCCCGGACAAACAGGCCGGTGACAAGGTCGCCACCGCGATCCACGACTTCGAGTCCGAGCAGACCTACCTGGAAAAGCGCGGGCACAACTTCGCGCTCAACGCCACCTTCGACGAGGTCAAGCCGGAGGAGTACGACGCGCTCGTCCTGCCCGGCGGGCGCGCCCCGGAGTATATCCGCCTGAACCCGCGCGTGATCGAGATCACCCGCCACTTCGCCGAGGCGGGCAAACCCATCGCGGCGATCTGCCACGGGCCGCAGGTGCTGGCGGCGGCGGGCGTGCTCAAGGGCAAGAAAGCGACCGCCTACCCGGCAGTCGGCCCGGACGTCACGCTGGCGGGTGGCACGTTCGAGTCCGTGGGGGCGACGGAAGCCGTGGTCGATGGTAACCTGGTCACCGCGCCCGCGTGGCCGGCCCATCCCAAATGGCTGGCCGCCTTCTTGACCGTGTTGGGCACGCAGATTCAGCCGTAGCCGCGCGCGACACTCCGATACGGTTCGCTTTCGCCGGGGGCCGGTCGATTGGCCCTTCCGGCGGTTTTTGTGCGACCATCTGGCAAAGCCCGCCCCAAACGAAAGGATGCACGATGGTAGAAACACCGACCACCAACCCGCTCGTCTTATTGATCGTGCTGCTGCTCACGTTTTTGTGCGGCCTGGTGACGGTCGTCAGCATCGAAGGCGTCCAGCCGGAGCCGTCGATCACCATGGCGACGCCCGCATCTTCGGCGGCCAATGCGGACGTGATCGCCGTGCGCGCCGTCCAGACCGCCGAGCAGACGTGGACTTTTCACGTGACCGTCGCCCATCCCGACACCGGTTGGGACGATTACGCCGATGGCTGGGACGTCGTGCTGCCGGATGGGGCCGTCGTCAAGCCCGATCCCGACAGCCCGTTCACGCGGCTGCTGCTGCACCCCCACGAGAACGAGCAGCCCTTCACCCGCAGCCAGGGCGGGATCGAGATCCCGCCGGACGTCACGCGCGTGACCGTGCGCGCCCACGACCTGGTGGACGGGTGGGGCGGGCGCGAGGTGGTGGTCGACCTGGCGGCGGATGCCGGGCCGGGCTTCGAGGTGAGCCGGTTGGACTAGCGCCCGGTTAGAGAAGCGGTTGAAACCGGTTAGAATGGCCGGGCCCCGGTTGACAGGCAGCGATCCCGTTCGCTATACTGACATCACAAACGAACAAATGTTCTATCGTGTGACATAGGCATGGGGTGTGTGATGGACAGACGGACTGTTGCATGGCCCGGTGCGCGCCATTCGGGGCCGGTAGTGGGGACTCCGGACCGGATGTGGCCGACCGCGCGGGATCGCCTGGCGCGGGAGCGCGTGCCATGACCCGACACCGTTCGCCTGCGCGCGAGCAGGTGTTCCAATTCATCGTGGACTACAAGCGGGTGCACGACGGTCTTTCGCCGGTCGTGCGCGAAATTGCGGTGGGCTGCGTGCTGAGCGAATCCAGCGTGAAGTATCACCTGCTGCGGCTGGAAAACGAGGGGCGCATCAAGCTGAAGGGCCGCCGGGGGATCGAGGTGACCGGCGGCGCGTGGGATATGCCGGAAGAAGAGGCGGGCTAGCCGTTTTTGTCCCGCCGCTATAGACGAGGAGCAGCCGCCCGGCTGCTCTTTGCGCGTTAGCCTGCCAGCGACGGCAGGCCATGCGCGCCATCGTTTTTTCGCCCCTCTCAGGATATAGTACAGGGCGAAACGTGTATGATCCCTGAATCGTCGTACTCACCAGGAACAACCGCATGATCCGGAAAACGTTGATTGCCTGTCTGTCCGCCTGCCTGCTGGCGGGCGCGCTGGTCGCCGGGGCCCAGGACGGCAACCCCCTGCCGCCGGGTCCCACGCCCGGCCCGTCGCCCACGCCCACCGGCGGCGCGCCCGCCGATCCCGAATGGCCGCTGATCGTGACGGTGCCCGCCAGCGACGATCTGCCCCTGGTGGGCGCGTTCTACCCGGTGGACCCGGCGCGGCCCACCGTCCTGCTGCTGCACCAGCTCTACACCGACCGGACGAGCTGGGAGCCGCTGCTCGACCCGCTGCTGTTTGCCGGGTACAACGTGCTGGCGGTGGACCTGCGCGGCTATGGCGACACGGGCAGCGCGATCGATTGGCCGCAGGCGGTCGATGACGTGGGGACGTGGGTCGCGTGGCTGGGCGCGGAGAGCGGCCTGTCGAACCCGGCGGTGGCAATGATCGGTTCCAGCATGGGATCGAGTCTCGCGCTGGCCGGGTGCGCCAACGCGCCGGACTGCCCCACAGCCATCGCCATCTCGCCCGGCTGGGCGTACCAGGGCCTGGAGGTGGGCGACGCGCTGGCGACCGGCATGGGCGACCGGCCCGCGCTGCTGGTGTACGCGCTGCGCGACGCCTGGCCGATGCGCGGCGTCCCGCGCCTGGTGGAGGTCGCGACGAATCCGGTCACCGTGCTGGAGTTTCCCGGCAATGCGCACGGCATGGACTTGCTCGACGCCGAGGCCGAGGCGCTGGTCCCGCAGATCGTCGAGTGGCTGGGCGAGTTCGCCGGCTAGCCGGGCGCCTCACTCCCGCTGGCGCAGCAGCGTGTTCTGGCGCACGATGATTACCCCGGCCAGCGTCAGCGGCCCGCCGAGCGCCAGCCCGACCGTCAGCGGATCGGACAGGATCAGGATGCCCGCCACCGCCGCGATGATCGGCGGGAAGTTGTGATAGGTCGAGGCGCGCGTGGGCCCCAGCACCTTGAGCGCGTAGTTCCACGCCAGGAAGCCCCCTGCGCTGGACAGCAGGCCGCTGTAGAGCACGTTCGGCAGCGCGCGGGCCGGGACGTCGCTGCTGCTCAGCGTGGCGAGGTCCGGCGCGGCCAGAAGGATCATGCCGATCGTGGTCGCGATATACGTCCAGATGGCGACCGGCATCCCGCCCAGGCGGTCGAGCACGGGCTTGCTCAGGATGTTCCCCACCGCGCCGACGATGGCCGCCCCCAGCACCAGCGCCGAGCCGATCAGGTCGTCTTCCGAGAGCGCGACGTCCGCCCCGGCGCCCCCCAGGACGACCAGCCCCACGCCCGCCAGCGTGATCGCGATGCCCGCCAGCAGCCGCCGCCGGACGATCACCATCCCGGCGAACAGGCTCAGCAGCGCCGTCCAGGCGGGCGTGGTGGCGACCAGCAGCGCCGTGTTGGTGGAGGTGGTGCGGTCCAGGCCGGACGCAAACCCGATCTGGTAGCCGAACGGCCCGATGATGGTGATACCGATGACCAGCGCCGCGTCGCGCCACGAGAGGCGCATCGCCGCGCGCTGGGTGTAGGCCACGGCGAGCATGATGGGCAGCCCCGCGACGAAGCGGATCGCGTTGTAGGTGTTGGGCTCAACGTCCGACAGGCCCTCTTTCATCACGATGAAGTGCAGGCCCCAGATGATGACGATGAACGACATGGCAGCGTCGGCGCTGTGCGCGCGCAGGCTGCCCCGCAGGTTAGCCACGATTCCCCCCCTGAATGCCGCGTTGCGCCGCGTCACGGGGCGGGCGGCGCAGGTAGATGTTGTTGCGCACGACGATCACCCCGGCCAGCGTCAGCGGCCCGCCGATGAGCAGCCCGGCGCCCACCGGCTCGCCCAGCACGAACACGCCCGCCAGCCCCGCGATGATCGGCGTGAAATTGTGATAGCTGGCGGCGCGGGTGGGGCCCAGCTCGCGCAGGCCGTAGTTCATCACCGTGAAGCCGCCCACCCCGGCCAGCAGGCCGCTGTACAGCACGTTGGGCCAACTGCTGACCGGCAGATCGTCCGCCGAGAGCGCCACCAGGTCCGGCGCGGCGATCATCGCCAGCCCGACCGTCGTTATCCAGAACGACCACAGCGTGATCCGCATCCCGCCCAGCCGGTCGAGCAGCGGCTTCTTCAGGATGTTGCCGGTGGCCGAAATGATCGTCGCCAGCAGCACCAGCCCGCTGCCCAGCAGGTCGTCTTCCGAGAGCGAGATGCTCGCCCCGGCGCGGCCCAGGACCACCAGCGCCACCCCGGCCAGCGTGATCGCGATCCCGATCATCAGGCGGCGGCTGACCATCACCAGCCCGATGACGATGCTGATCACGGCGGTCCAGGCGGGCATGGTGGCGACCAGCAGGGCGGAGTTGGTGCTGGTCGTGCGGTCCAGGCCGAGCACGAAGAACACCTGGTAGCCGATGGGGCCGACCAGCGTCGCCAGCGCGATCAAACCCAGGTCGCGCCGCGACACCCGCAGCGCGACGCCGCTGCGCAGGGCGATGGCCGTTAGCGCCGGCACGCCTACGGCGAACCGCACGGCGTTGTAGGTGAGCGGGTCGATCTCGCTGAGCGCGTCCTTGACGATGATGAAGTTCAGGCCCCAGACAAAAACAATGGCCGACATCAACGCGTCGGCCCGGTGGCGTTGGACTAGGGCGACCAAGAAACTCATGCTGGCTGCTCTATCTGTGGCAGGTGCGGAACCACCCTCGATTATACGCCCAAACGCGGCGGTTGTGCACGCCGTTCTTAGAACGCTGCAACCCGGCCCCGGCATCTTGCGTAATAGTGTGTGAGAGATGTCACGGCAAAACAACAGGCGAGGAACGATGATGAGCGACGAGTATCCGAATTCCGGACCGATAACCAACGAAGCCGAACCGGTCCCCGGCGAAGAAGCCAGGCGCGCGAATGGCAGCAAGCGCAAGACGGACGGTCGTCCGCTGCCCGGCCTCGACGTCCGCGAGCTGGTCGAGGAGCGCAACTGGACCGCGCTGGCCGGGCTGGGCCTGCTCGGCATCGGCATTCTCTACCTGCTGCAAGGCTGGATCGGCATCGACCTGAATCTGTGGGGCCTGGCGATGGTCGGCATCGGCGGCTGGCTGATGTTCGACGGCTACCAGCAGTACACCACCGCCGGGCAGAACTGGGTCGGCACCAGCCGCAACCGGCTGTTGGCCGGGGGCGTGGTGACCTCGATCGGCCTGGTGAGCATTCTCAACCTGAGCTGGTGGGGCCTGATGCTGCTCGGCGTGGGCGGCTGGCTGGGCTACGACACGTGGCAGAAGGTCGAGTCTGCCGGGGGCGTGTGGACCACGCACGCCCGCAACCGGATGGGCGCCGCGGCGGTCATCGGCGCGGTTGGCCTGTTCGGTTTCTTCAATTTGGGAGGCGCATGGTCGGTCATCCTGATCGCGATCGGCGCGGCCATGTTGTGGCGTCACTTCGGCAGAAATCGCTAAGCGACGCGGCTTCTAAACCCCTACCTCGGGGCGGATGTCCACACCCTACCGGCATCCGCCCTTTTCATTCCCGCCAGTCGGCCAGCATCCAAGCGAAATCGTCCAGCGTCGTCGTGCCGCGCACGCGGACCCGCCGCAGCTCCAGCGGGCGATCGCTGATGTGCAGCGTGCCGCCCTGGGTGGTGACCGCCGCCACCATGCCCACCTGCGAGACGACGGACAGCACGTCGGCGTTGTAGCGCCCGCTGGGATAGCAGAAGAAGCGCGGGCGCACGCCGATCTCGGCGGCGATGGTCTCGGCGCTGCTCAGGATCTGGTACACGAGGCAGTCGTAATCGCAGTCGTTCGACAGGTCCGGATGGCTGCGGCTGTGGCTCTGGATCGACATGCCGGCGCGCGCCATGATTCGCGCCTGGTCCCACGTCAGGTAGCCGGGCCGGGCGTGGTCCAGCCAGTCGGTGACGACGAAAAACGTCCCGGCCATGCCAAACCGCTCCAGCAGGCGAAAGGCGTGCTCGTAGGCGTCGGCGTACCCGTCGTCGAAGGTCAGCACGACCGGGCGCGGCGGCAGGGGATAGCCCTCGGCCAGCGCGCGGTGCACGTCGTCCAGCGTGACGGCGGTGTAGCCGTTGGCCTCCAGCCAGGCGAGCTGGGCGGCGAACTGCTCCGGCGTCACGGACAGGTCGAGACGGTATTTGTCGGCGTCGTCGGGCGGCGTGCTGACGTAGTGGTACATCAGGATCGGCACGCGGATGCGGCGGCGCGTCGAGTCGGCGCGGGCATCCAGTGCGGCGATCAGCAGCCAGCCGGTCAGCCAGGCGGCGAGCGCGGCGCGAAACGTGTGGGTGAAGGTGGAGCGTCGGTGCATACCCAGAAGATTAGCAGCAGTGAGCCGCGAACGGCAAGGGATCGCGGGGCGCCTACGGGCGCGGGATGATCACCACGTCGCCGGGCTGGAGAATGGCCGGGCGCTGCAGGTCGTTGGCCGCCAGCAGCGCGTCGAGCGTGATGCCGTGCGTCGCCGCGATCGACCACGCGCTGTCGCCGTCCTGCACGGTGTAGGTTTGCGGCGCGCGCGGCGGGGGCGTGGCGTCCGGCCCCAGGCGGATCACGATCTCGTCGCCGGGGTGCAGGATCACCGGGCGTGTCAGGCCGTTGATCGCCAGCATGTCGTCCAGATCCACGCCGTAAACCGCCGCGATGGCCCACGCCGTCTGGCCGGGCCGGACGATGTGAATCTGCGTGCCGTCCTCGCCCGGCTCCGCGATCTCGATCGGCGCGACGTAGATGGGCGCGGGGGTGGGCGTCCCCGGCGCGGAAGCCGGGTCGGTGCGGCGGGACGGCGTTGCCGGCGCAGATGGCCCCGCGCTCTGCCCGCCGGTCATGGCGCGATCGACCGCGGAGAAGCCCGCATACGACGACGAGCCGACCAGCAGGACGTAATGCTGGGTTTCGCTGTCCGCGGCGGTGCCGCCGCCGATGTGCTCCGCATCGGCCAGCATGGTGAGCCGGTGGCCCTGGCTCTGAGCCCACCCGCGCTCGACGGACATCTCGATGGTGACGTAGCCGACCGTGCCCCCGGCCACGTTCTCGCGCGCGATACCCACGTACCCGGCAGCCGCGGCGCGGTCGTTCGGCATGGAGCCGCCTTCGCCCAGGTGGGACGAGGTGTGATTGGCCGCCATCCAGTCGGCGTGACGCTGCGCGGCGAGCATCAGCGCCGGGTGGACCTCCAGCGCGGGTTTGCCTTGCGACACGCGATACGCGTTGACCGCCTCGACGACGTCATAGCCGGTTTCACCGCTCTGGGCGCCCAGGGGGGCCGCCCCCACGAGCAGCGCCAGCAGGATCAGAATGGTCGCACACGTGCGCACGCCGCACTCCTCCGCGATCGGACGCGATCGCCTGCCTGGACGGGTGGTGAGGAATTTCACTCAGCTTACCGCGAGTCGGGCGGGCGGGGCAAGAAGTCGGGGGGGACGAAAATTCAAAGTGCGCTAGAGTTTTAGAACTTGCGAAACTTAGCACAATCAATGCTGCTGAGCAACCATGTGATAAATAGAGTTGCCCTCTGCATTAGCCGAGTTTCATCCGTTCTACCTAATTGTTTGTGTTCAGGCTGTTTTGATGCTGAAAGGTCTCCATGCAGAAGTTTATATTCTTGGCTTAGCTCTTCAAACGTTTCGGGGGACGCATGGGCTGCCGCCAGTTGTTCACCGATTTGCTTTATATGATCTTTCTCATTAGTCTTTTGCGTCGGTCTACACCTCCGTAATGCCTCCTTGAGATTGTCGATAGCTTCACGCATAGGAATTAGTGAGGCCGTTGGGCTAGGTGGGAATTGTTGATGGATTATCCAGGCCGCCTTAAATTGCCTCACCGCATCTTTTCCTTGCGGTAATCGATCGAGTCTCAGGTCTTCTATGAGCTCGCACACTTGATCTATCTGTTCGGGCTGTTGGTAGTAATTGAGGAGTTTAGCGCCAAAGGATTCCTGAAATTGGCTGTAGAGCGGTTGGCTGGATGGTTTTGTATAGGGTGGATCAGGAACTAGGTTACCCTCAATAGTCCCACTGGTAGTTATAGATGGGAAGAAAGCTGTTGCAGATGCCATGGAGGGTTGTGCCGTTCCACTGAGATATCCAGTTGTCTGGTCATAAATTTGATTCCATTGAGTGATGTGATTCAATGGCCCATCCCAATTCAATCCAGATGGAGCGCCACGCATTTGTTCTAAATAGAGCGTGGCAAAATCGTAAGCCCGCGTGTGGTATTTCTGCTGCTGGGCGTGCCATTCTATGCGTTCACGGCTGTTCAGTATCAGCTGCTCTAACTGCTGCTCAAGTTCTTTCCGTATTTTATCTTTCTGGATCATCGCTACCTTCCTTTGCAGATCACTAGTTCCCCCAATCCCGCATCTCGGCCCAGTTCGGGCCGACGCGCGCATCGGCCACCAGCGGCGCGTCCAGCTCGAACGCCGACTCCATCACCTCGACCACCAGCGGCGCGACGCGATCGATCGCCGCCTCCGGCACTTCGAGCACCAGCTCGTCGTGCACCTGCAGGATCATCTGCGCGCCGTTGTCGCGCTCGGCCAGCGCGCGGTGCAGGTCGATCATCGCGATCTTGATGATGTCCGCGGCGGTGCCCTGGATCGGCATGTTGATCGCCTCGCGCTCGGCCCGCTGGCGCGCCTGGAAGCTCGGCTTGCGGCCCTTGCTGGTGTCCAGCTCGGGGAAGTAGCGGCGGCGGCCCAACAGCGTTTCCAGGTAGCCCTGCTCGGCGGCCAGCGCCCGCGAGCGGTCCAGGTATTGGCGCACGCCGGGGAAGCGCTCGAAATAGGTCGTGATGAAGTCCTCGGCCTCGGCCAGCGTCAGGTCGCTGTCGCGCGCCAGCCGGAACGCGCCCATGCCGTACATCAGGCCGAAGTTCACCGACTTGGCGAAGCTGCGCTGCTCGTAGGTCACCTCGTCCAGCGGGACGTGATACACGGCGGCGGCGGTGGCGCGGTGGATGTCCTCGCCCCGGCGGAAGGCGTCCAGCAGCGCCTCGTCCTGGCTGTAGTGGGCCAGGATGCGCAGCTCGACCTGGCTGTAGTCGACGGCCAGCAGGGTGTGCCCCGGCGGCGCGACGAACGCCCGGCGCACGCGGCGCCCTTCCTCGCTGCGGATCGGGATGTTTTGCAGGTTCGGGTCGCTGGACGAGATCCGCCCGGTGACGGTCCCGGTCTGGTTGTAGCTGGTGTGGACGCGCCCGGTGTCCGGATTCACCAGGGCGGGCAGCGCGTCGAGGTACGTGCTCTGGATCTTGCTCAGCTCGCGCCACGCCAGGATCTTCTCGACGATCGGGTGCTCGCCCTTCAGCGCTTCGAGCGTGGCGGCGTCGGTGCTGAAGCCGTGCGTCGTCTTCTTGAGGCCCTCGGTGGGCAGGCCCAGCTTGCCGAACAGCACGTCGTTGAGCTGCTTGGGGCTGCCCAGGTTGAACTCGCCGTAGCCCGCCGCCAGGTCGTAGATCTCGGTTTGCAGCGTCCCCAGGCGCCCGGTCATCTCGGCGCTCAGGTCGTGCAGGTAGCCCACGTCCAGCAGCACGCCCGCCATCTCCATATCCGCGATGACCGGCACCAGCGGCATCTCGATCTCGCTGAACAGCTTCCACACCTGCCGCTCCTCCAGCTCCGGGCGCAGGATGTCCGCCAGCCGGTGCGTCATGGCGGCGTCGGCGGCGGCGTAGGGCGCGGCCCGCTCGACCGGGACGCGGTCCATCGTGGTCTGGTTCCTGCCGGAGCCGATCAGCTCGTCGATGGGCGTCATCTGCACGCCGGTGCGCACCCACGCCAGGTTCTTGAGGCCCAGGTTGCGGCTCGACGGGTCGCTGAGCCATTCGGCGACCATCGTGTCGAAGGCGACCGGCGTCACGTCGATCCCGTAGCGGCGCATCACGACGAGGTCGTAGCTGGCGTTGTGAGCGTACTTGGGGATCTGCGGGTCGGTCAGCGCCGGGCGCAGCGCTTCGATCACGGTTTCCAACGGAAGCTGGTGCGGGCTGTGCCCCGCCACCAGATCGGGCTGGGACTCCTCGTTGGGGTGGGCGGGCGCGTTGCCGGCCACGTGCCCCACCGGGACGTAATAGCCTTCCTCGCCGCTGATTGCCAGCGCGATGCCGACCAGCTCGGCGCTCATCTGGTCGGTGGAGGTCGTCTCCACGTCCCAGGTAATCGCGCCGGCCCCGTCCAGCGTCTCGACCAGCGCGGCGAGCTTCGCCTCGTCGTCCACGATCACGAACGGGACCACCGCCTGATCCGGGGCGCGGACCGCCTCGGCCATCTCGAACATCGACATTTGCTGCGGCGGGACGCTGCCGGACGGTTTGCCGGGCACGCGGTCGATCAGGCTGCGGAATTCGAGCGCCCGGAACAGCCGCTCCACGTCGGCATAGTTGTAGTCGTGCGACACGCACGCGTTGAGGTCGAGCGTCACCGGCACGTCGCGGCGAATGCGGGCCAGCTCGCGCGAGAGCAGGGCGCTCTCGCGGCCCTCGTCCAGCTTGGTGCGCAGCGCGCCCTTGATCGCGTCGAGGTGCTCGTACACGCCATCGACCGAGCCGTATTCCGCGATCAGCTTGATGGCCGTCTTCTCGCCCACGCCTTTCACGCCGGGGATGTTGTCCGACGAGTCGCCCATCAGCCCCTTGATGTCGACCAACTGCGGCGGCTCCAGGCCGTACTCCTCGCGGAAGCGCGCCAGGTCATACACCTGCGGCTGGTTCTGGCTGCGCCCGGCGGGAAGCTGCACGGTCGTGCGCTCGGTGATCAGTTGGAGCAGGTCGCGGTCGCCGGTGATGATCAGCACGTCCACGTCGTCGGCCTCGGCCTGGGGCGCCACCGAGCCGAGCACGTCGTCGGCCTCGTACCCGTCCAGCTCCAGGATCGGGATGTTGAAGGCGGCCACCACCTCGCGGATGCGATTGAGCTGCGAGCGCAGGTCGTCGGGCATCTTTTCGCGCGTGCCCTTATAGTCCGGGAACATCTCGCCGCGCCCGGACAGCCCTTGGTCGAACGTAACGGCGAGGTAGTTGGGCCGCGTGTCGAGGATGTCGAGCAGCGTGCGGGCGAAGCCGAAGGTGGCGTTGGTCGGCTCACCGCCTTTGGTCATGAACCCGGCGGCGGGCAAGGCGAAAAACTGGCGGTAGGCCAGCGCGTGACCGTCGATGAGCACAAGCGTGGGACGTGACATGGCGTGTTCCTATCGTGGCTAAACTCAATACGGATTCAGGTCGATTTCAGGTCGATCCGGCGAACATCCGGCGCGCGTTCCGGCGAGCCGGTGGGCGCGAGCGCCAGGCCGGTCGTCTCCGCCCAGCGGTGGAGAATGCGGGCGGCGAACCGCTCGTTCGTGTTCTCGAGCGGGAGTCCGAGCATCGTGTCCGGGAGCGTCCGGGCGATGGCCTCCGAGCGTTCGTCGCGCTCGAAGGACACGACGAACGCCTTTTTGCGAAAGACGATGTGCTCCGGCAGGTAACGCAGCGCCAACTGCTGCAGCAGGTGTTTTTCGAACGCCAGCCCGATCCGCGATTCGCGCGAGAACGCGACGCGGTGCCGGAACGGAATGCCCAGGCAAAACTCGACGAGATCGACGTCGTAGTACGGATCGGAGGCGAGGATATCCCGGCGAATCGCGGGCTGCGACAGGACCTCGCCATCGGCGGGCGTGTGGGCCATGAACATCCCGGCCAGGATGAGCTTTTGAATGGCCGAGGTCCGGTCCGGGAACGGGGGCAGGTGGAACGGCGCGGTGTCGCCCGCGAACCGCCGCGCAAACGAGAGATAGTTGGCGATCAGCGTGCGCCGGTTCAGCGTCGGGTGGGCTTTGCGGCGCAGCGGCCCCGGCAGGAACTGCGTGAAGTAAGCCAGGTACTGGGCCGGCATGCAGCCCATGATCGTGTCGCTGTTCTGCCCGAAGAAGACCTGTTTCTCGTCCGCGAGGGACGAACGCTGCCACAGGCTCGCCACGCCCAGGCCGGTCGGCGTCCCGTGAGGCGTCCCGTAGATGCCCGGCAGGTCGTCGATCAGGGATGGGTAGGCGTCGGTTTCCAGGGCGTCGACCACGTGGTGCGCCACCTGGATGGCGCGGGCGTTGGCCCCGGCGTGGGGCGTTTCGGAGCTGGTTTTGCCCCAGGGCGCGGACGTGTAGGCGTTGACCTCCACGCCCGCCCGGCGCAGGTAAATGCCGATCAGCGCCGAGTCGATGCCCCCGCTCAGGTACAGGCCGACCGGGTCGTGCCGGATGAGACGCCGGATGGCCCGGCTGAAGTGTTCCTCGAACCGGGCGACCAGCTCGGCCCGGCTGGCAAAGCGCGCCACGGGCTGCGGGCGCAGCCGGTAGGCATAGACCGTGCTCCGCTGCTGCGAAACGGGATCGATGCGGACGACCGTGCCCGGCGGGACGATGTGGATCGCTTCGACGAGCGGCACCAGGCGCGCGGTGCCGAACTTCAGGTAGGGCACCAGCCCGTCCGGGTGGAGCCGGTCGTGCGCGGTCACCAGGTCCGTCAGCGACGCCGCGAAGCGGACGCCGTCCGGCGTATGGCGGTAGTAGAGCGGGACGATCCCCAGGTGGTCGCGCAGGGCGTAGACGGCGCCGTCCTTCTCGTAGGCGAAGGCGAACGAGGCGTCCCGCCGGCGCTGCTCGTACAGCGCCGCGAAGTTCTCGTCGGCGAGGTCGTGAGCGTGAAAGTTGTACGAAAACAACACGTGCATCGCGGATGATCCCCCGGCAGCCAGGGTGAATAATGGGTCCCGTCCGGCGTTGGGCGGGCGCAACTGAACGGATGTGCGATCCGATTATAACACCGCGCGCGCCGGGCGGCGATGCCCGGCTGCCGGCTCCGGCGCTCGAACTTGGGATTTTATATGTTTTTTGTTGATATATTATGAGAAATTGTTATACTATGATTTCAATTAAGACCCAACAGCCGGGGCATTCTCTTCAATGTTGCCATTATAACTTTGCACAGGAGCCACATGATGATCATCGATTCTTTCCGACGTGTACCCGCGCTGCTGCTCGTCCTGTCGCTGGTTATGGCGATTGCGGCGCCCCTGCCGGCGCGCGCGCAGGATGACGGCACGACACTCGTTCCCGGCGAGCCACTGATCCTGACGCTATCGCCCGGCCAGACGGCCACCCGCGTGTTCGATATCCAGGCGGGGGACGGGTTCGAGCTGCGGCTGGACCGGCTGACCGAATTCGCCTTCACCGCCGTGCTGATCGACCCGAACCAGAGCGCCGTCCCGCTGACTCCCGGCGCGGACGGCAACATTGTCCATGCCGCCGACGCTGCGGCGCCCGGTGGGCGGTATACGCTCGTGCTCCAGGCGGGGGCCGCTGCCGGGGGCGACCTGCTGATCCAGCTCGCGGGCGGCGGCGCCCCGCCGGTGCCGCTGGCGCTGGGCGAGACGGGAGTCATGGTTGAGGCGGCGGCGCAGCGCTTCAGCCTGGCCCCGGTACCGGACGTCCTGTTCACATCGCTGTCGGTCGAGACGGTCGTGCCCGAGGGCGTGCCGGGGATCGGCCTGCCCGCGCTGAGCCTGGTCGACGAGACCAGTGGCGAGACAATCCTCGATTTCGCGCCGTCGGTGCTGGTCCTGCCGGCGGTGGCGGCGATGCTGCCCGCCGGTGGCTCGTTCGTGCTCGCGATCGAGCCGGGCGAAGACACGCTCGACGTGCTGATCACCTGGGACGCGATCCCGGTCGAGAGCACGCCCGTGCCGCCCGCCCAGCCGCCCGCGAGCGGATCGTCGGGCGCACCGCCCGTCGCATCGGGGACGTGCGTGGTGGCATTCGCGGGTAACGTGAACGTGCGCTATGGCCCAGGGCTGGCCTACCAGCCGCCGATCGGCGTGGCGCAGGCCGGGACGACGCTCCCGGTGACGGGCAAGAATCAGGATGGGAGCTGGTGGCAGGTGCTCTACAACGGTGGGCCGGGATGGGTGTCCTCCCAGGTGGCCGCGACCAGCACACAGGGCGATTGCAGCGGGGTGACCGTCGCCAGCTTCCCGGCAGTGGGCGATACGTCCGCCTTGACGCCGTCTGCGTTGGGATCGGTGACGCCCACCTACACGCCCGGCGGGCCGACCGTGACGCCGACGTACACGCCCAGCCCGACCTACACGCCCGGCGGCCCGACGGTCACGCCCACCTGGACCTACACGCCGAGCTACACGCCCAGCGTGACGTACACCTATACGCCGACCTACACGCCCAGCCCAACCTATACGCCCGGCGGCCCGACGTTGACACCCACCTGGACCTACACGCCGAGCTACACGCCGACGGCAACCTGGACCTACACGCCCAGCTATACGCCGACAGCAACCTGGACCTACACGCCCAGCTATACGCCCACACAGCCCCAGCAACAGCAGATCCAGCAGCCGACCGCGACGTATACGCCGAGCTACACGCCCACCACGCCGCCTCCCCCGCCAACTGCGCCGCCGGATGCGAACTTCAACGCTCCGCTGAACATCCCGCTCGACAGCACGACATCGGTGACCGATTTCGTGTCGTATCCCGGCGGTGACACCGAAGATCGCGTGCGGTGGGACATCAGCGGCATGAACCCCAACGCGGCGCTGTCCGGGGGCCGGGCGCGGCTGATCATCGCCGTGTCGTGTTTCGGCACGGGGACGCAGAACATCCAGTTCTTCACCGGAGGGCAGACGTTCGCGTGCGGCCAGACCATCGTCGACCGCGAAGTGACTGCCGACAGCCGGACCGGGCAGGTGACGATCAGCGCCGTCGCCGGCCAGAACACCTACGTCCAGTGGGTGCTGACCGGCACCGCCACGCGCGTCAGCTAGGGCGCGTCGCTGGCCTGCCCGCACCACAGTCGCCAGATAGAGGTCGCCGCCCGTTGGGGTTAGCGGGCGGCGACTGGGCAACAGCTTTTGTCCGTTTGGCAGGGGTTATTTGCGTTCCGGTTCGTAGATGAGCGCGGCCACGCCCGCGCTGAGTGTTCGCGCTTCCACGAGTTTGAGCGTCGCGGTGGTTCCCTCCTCAAAGAGACGCTTACCCTTGCCTACCACCACCGGGTAGACGAGCAGCCGGTAGCGATCGACGAGATCGTGCTGCATGAGCGTTTGCACGAGCGTGGCGCTGCCGTGGACCGTGATGTCCCGGCCATCCTGCTGCTTGAGCCTGAGGACTTCGTCCACGACGTTGTTTTTGATGAGCACGGAGTTGTTCCACTCCACCGTGTCGAGCGTCGTGGAGACGACGTATTTACGGACGCTGTTGAAGTACGGCGCGCCTTCGTCCTTGCTCTCCGGCCATGCTGCGGCGAACCCCTGGTAGGTAACGCGTCCCAGCAGCAGGGCATCGCTGGCGCTCGTCTCTTCGCCTTTGAACGCCGCGATCTCGTCATTCCAGTACTTGAACGTCCACCCCGGCTCTTCCATGACGCCATCCAGCGACACGAATTCAGTGACGACCAGTTTCCGCATGATGTTCTCCTTTTTCCATCCTTTGACGATGAGACTGCGTTGACGCTGCAAAAAGGTGAACGCCCCGTCACGTACCGGGGCGCTGCGTCGGTACAGGGAACGCCGCGTCAGCCAATCTGGGCCTGGCGCTGGTAGGTGATGAACCGCGCGATTTCGCGGTCGGTCAGGTCGCGCGGGGGCATCACCAGGTAATACCCGTCGGCCCACAGCGGCTGATAGCCGTCCAGCCATTCGGGGTGGAGCGCGCTGACGCGGTGGGTGGTTTCGTCCATCAGGTGCGCGATCACGTCGTCGGGCTCCGCTTTTTGCGGCACGCACAGCGACACCGCGATGAAATCGGCGTTGACCTCGACCGACTCGATGCGCCAGCCGTGCTCCGCGCCGATCTCGAAGACCCACTTGCGCAGGTCGTCGGCGAACGTGCCCGCCAGTTCCTGGCCGGGATCGCGCGGCAGCCACAGGCAGGTGAAGCCCATGTCGGCCTCTTCCTGGCTGCCGGGGCGCGGCAGCACGCCCGCCTCGTCCGCGATGCGCATCTCTTCGTCGATGCGCCAGTCCGCCGGGCGCTGCATGTCGGTGGGGCGGCTGGGCTCGGTCCGGGCCACCGCGGGCTCGTCACCGGCGAGCGACTCCTCGGCCTCGGGCACGAGGTCCAGCGACTGGCCGAGGCGCTGCGCCTGGCGGCGGATCACGCTCACGGTCGTGTCGAGGTGGAACACCATGCTCAGGATCAGGTCGCCGGCGACCAGCTTGCTGTACAGCAGGAAGTCGCCCGCCTCCGGCAGGGTGATGTAGCGCATCAGCGAGTCGGTATCGTCGCTGCTGCGCGTCTGCCACGCGCCGTCGACGAGGTCGAACAGGCGATCCATCGCCGCGTCGGGCAGGTCGCCCGCCCCGGCCAGCATCTCGCCAGGGCGGCTGAGCATGGTCGCCTGGGCCGAGCTTTCCAGCGAATACTGGGTGAGCTGGATGGCGATCTGCGTCAGGGTGGCCTCGTCGTCTTCGTCGCCGGGCGCGGGGCCGGCATCCTCGCCGCTCAGCAGGCGGGCCGCGGCCTCGACCGGCACCGGGATCAGGTGGTCGTCGTCGATGGGGATGATCTCCTCAACCTCGTCCCACATGGGGACCGCTTCGCGTGCTTCGTCATAGGCGGCGGGCGGCGCGTCCGGTTCGGGCGCGAATGCCTCGGCTTCGTCCGGCGGCGCCTCGAAGGGCGCTTCCTCGGCCTGCGCGTCCTCGTCGTAGGCGGGGAACACCAGCTCGGCCTCTTCCTGAACTCCGGTGTAAAATGCCTCGGCGATGGCGTCGTCCAGGTCGTCCGCTTCCCAATCGGCTTCCGCGGCCTGCCAGCCATCCGGCGATTCGACCATCTCGAAGGTTTCCTCCGGCTGGGCGAACGGCTCCTCGCTGGCGGACGCCTCCACCAGGTTCAACAACTGCTCCAGCGCCTCGGAGTCGTCCATCGCGGACGGTTCCTCTTCACCGGGCGGTTCGGCGCCGGTGCCTTCCATGCGGTCGAACAGCGATTCGAGCGACTGCGCGCCCTCCAGCGAGGACGCGTCGCCCCAGGACGGCAGCGGCTTGAGGCGCGGGCGCCCGCTGCGCGGCGGCGGCAACTGCTGCTCGATCTGGCTCAGCAACCGGTTGAGCGAAAAATCTTCGCTGGCCTCGTCCCGCGAGACGGCGCTGAGCGCCGCCGTGGCGGGGTAGTGCGACGAGTCCTCGGCGTCGACCGGCGGCTCCTCGACGGGCTCCGGCTCCGCGCCGATGCCCATTTCGACCGGGTCCAGCCCTTCGGCCTCGTATTCCTTCAGCCATTCGGGCGCGTCGCGTCCTTCGGACATGTCGCCGGGCAAAATGCGATCGCGCGGCTGGGAACCGGGACCGGCCTGGGGCGCGCCGCCGTAGGTCGGCTCTGGGAAGTCCTCGTCGTCGATCTCGCGGCCCGCCAGCGCTTCGAGCACGCCCTCGAACGAGGGATCGAACAGGTCGTGCATCACGTCGCCAATGGTGGGATCGTCCATGTCCGCGATCGCGCCGTCGGGCATGTCCGGGCCGAGCGACTGCCCGCGCCGGATGGCGTCCAGCACGTAATCGAGTTCCGTCTCGCTTTCGTCCGAGACGTCGTTGGGTTCTTCGCGGGCCGTATCGGCGGCGATCGAGGCGAGCAGGTCTTCCAGCCAGCGGCGGCGGGTGCGCCTTTCTCCCGGCCCGCGCATCGAGTCGACGAGCTGGTGAAAGGCTTCGTCATCCGGCGACAGGGGGTGCGCGTTGGGCGGCGACTGGGCCACCGCGTCGAGCACTTCGCCGAAGGTGGACGGGTCGTGCTCCTGCACGTCGGTCGCCAGGAACTGCCGCACGCCCGGCAGGTCTTGCTGCGGGACGGTGGGCGTGTCCTCTTCCTGGGTGGGCGGCTCGCCCAAAAACGGCTCGAACAGGCGCGTCCCGGCGCCCTCCATCACCCAGCCGTGCGCTTCGAGCACGTCTTCGTCACCGGCTTCCGCGCCGGGGTCGTCGCTGAAACGCACCGTCCCGGCGGGCTGGGACTGGTCGTCCAGCTCGTGCGTGTCGGAGAGCTGCGACGTGGGCGGCGCAGCGTCCCATTGCAGCAGCGCCGTCGTTTTGGCTGGCGCAGCGGGCTCGTCGTCGAGCTGTTTGGTCCCGTAATCGGCTTCCGGCTCGTCGAGGTCCTGGGGCCCGCCCTCCTCGAACGCCTCCAGCTCGCGCAGAATGGTGTCCGGATCGCTGGCGGGACTGTCGCCCAGCTTGTCGCGCTCGATACCGTTCAGCAGCTCGGTCGGCGACGGAGTTGGACGCGCGGCGTCCTCCTCTTCGGGCACCAGGTGGCGCAGCGTGGCCGGCATGGCGGGCGGGACGAAAGCGTCTTCCGGCGCGGGCGAACGGCTCGCGCGGTTCGCCAGGCTCCGCAGGTGGGGGATCAGGTCGCGGGCCATGTACGGCTTAGACAGCACGCCCTGAATGTCCAGAAACCGCGCGCGCTCGCGGTGCAGGTCGCTCTGCGGCGTCATGACGATCGGCAGGTCCGGCTGGATGTGGCGCAGGTCCGCGATCAACTCCATCACGTCCTGTTCGGGGATCTCGAAGTCGAGCACGGCGACGTCGTGCCGCCCGCGTTCGAGCGAATCCTGGGCGGCGGGCCCGGTGGCCGACACGCTGACGTGAAACTCGCCGGTATCTTCGAGCGCCTGTTTGAGGCTCACCACGAACGTGATATCGGGGTCGATGATTAAAATGCGTGTGGTCATGATGCGGCCCACCCGGATTGACTGATCAGCTTATGACCATTGTACTGTGAGCGCGTCACCAGGGCAACGGCTGGACACCGCCCCCATTTCGTCGTAGAATGAGAAATAACACATGAGTGACCTGCTGCCTCTGGCGCTGTGACGCCGCTTGATACACCTGACGTTTGATGCGTCGTTTGGAAGTATCCTCAATTTGTAGCAGAAGCGTCACTCATGTTTTTTGTGCGCGGCCCGGTTCAGTCCTCCCGCACGGTGCCCCGGTAGTCCTCGATGAAGTCCACGATCAGCTCGCGGTCGATTGCGTCCAACGCCAGCAGGCGCGTCCAGGCGGTGACGGCGAAGCGATCGTCCATGTTGGTGTACGGGTGCAGAATGAGCTGCTCGGTCCCGGCGTCGTTCAGGATGCCGCGCAGCGTCTCGACGTCTGCCGCGCAGCCGTTGGGGCAGTTGTAGTGCAGGATCACCGCGCCCCGTTCGAGCGCGTGAAGCTGCGCCGCGTCCGACAGAGTCGTCGCGTGCTCGCCCCAGCTCACCTCTTCCGGCATGTGCGGGCCGGAGGTGGGCGGGTGGCTGATGTACACGTCGCTCGCCACCTGGACCTGCACGTGCCGGCGCCCCATGTCGGGCAGGATGCGCACGTCGTTCTTCTCCGGCGTGAGCAGGGCGGCCACCGCCAGCGCCGTCGAGCTGATGACGATGACCAGGATGACGAACGCGAGCAGCAGCAGCTTGTTGCGGCGCGCCGGGCGCGCCGTCTGGTACGGAACGATGCTCATGAGTCCTCCGCCGAACCGTCTTCACTGAATAGCCCAGATAAATTATAGCAAAATCGTCTTTTCGCCCGCACGCGCGCGTAGCAGCGGCCTCTCACCTGTGCTATAGTCGAAGCCTGCCCAGGCGGCCAGCGCTGCCGGGCCTCAAGTATTTTGTTTGTGCAGACAGAAGGCGAAGAACATGACAAAAAACCTGGCGACCGATCTCGCCAAAATCCTTACCGAGTATTCATCCCCCGTCCAGCCGGGCGACTACGTGACCATCGCCGCCCAGCACGACACCGCCGCGCCGCTGGTCGAGGCGCTGTTCGAGGCCGTGCTGAAGCGGGGCGGGTACCCCAACGTGCAGTCGGCGGCGCTCATCTCCGCCGATTACTCGCCCTATTTCGAGCTGTTCATGCGCGAGGCGAACGACGCCCAGCTCGACCACCTGGACTCGACGATCATGCACTGGGTCAACCACTCCGACGCGCTGTTCTTCATCAAGGCGCCGACCAACACCAAGTCCGTCTCCACCATCGACCCGGCGCGCATCAGCCGCTTTCGCCGGACGATCCAGCCGTTCGGCGAGGCGTATCTCGACCGGTACGATCAGGGCGAGTTGCGGTGGACCGTCGTCGGCTGGCCGACCCAGGCCCTGGCACAGTCCGCCGAGATGGGCCTCCGCGCTTACGAGGACTTCGTGTACCGCGCCTGCGGGCTGGACCAGCCCGACCCGGTCGCCTACTGGACCGCGTTCCGCGAGCAGCAGGAGCGGCTGGTGGCGTGGCTGGCGGATAAGAAGCACGCCGAAGTGCGCGGCCCCGGCATCGACCTGTCATTCGACTTCGACGGGCGGCTGTGGGTGAGCTGTCACGGCGAGCTGAACTTCCCCGACGGCGAGATCTTCACCAGCCCGGTCGAGGACTCGGTCAACGGCACGGTCGCGTTCAACTTCCCTTCGGTCTACCAGGGCTTCGAGGTGGACGGCGTGAAGCTGCGCTTCGAGGACGGCGTGGCGGTCGAGGCGTCGGCCAGCAAGGGCGAGGCGTTTCTGCTCAGCCAGCTCGACACCGACGCGGGTGGGCGCCGCCTGGGCGAGTTCGCCATCGGGACGAACATGGGCGTCCAGCAGTTGACGCGCAGCATCCTGTTCGACGAGAAGATCGGCGGCAGCATCCACATGGCGCTGGGCCGCAGCTATGCCGAGGCGAAGGGGCTCAACCAGAGCGCTATTCACTGGGACATGGTCCACAACATGAAAGACGGCGGCGAGATCGTGATCGATGGCGAGCTGTTCTACCGGGGCGGCGAGTTCATGGTCTGACCGCCCGCCTGGGGGAATGACACTCACGGCATGATGTAATACGCGCTCGTGCGCGAGCCGATTTTGCGCAGCCGTCCCCGCGCCACCAGCTCGACCAGATCGCGCTGGAGCTGCTCGGGGCGGCTGTCGCTGCATAACGTGCGCAGCTCGCGCAGGGTGATGCTGCCGTGGTTGCGGACGTAGGCCAGGGCCTGGCGCTGGCGCGCGTTGAACTCGCCCGCGCCCTCGTCGCCCGCCCCGCCGGTCGCGCCCGTCCCGGCGCTGTACAGCCGGACGTTCACCCGGTACGGCCCCGTCTCGATCTCCGGCGGGCGGCAGCCGCGCCGGTCCATGCTCGCCATCAGGCTGATGATGCCCTGGCCCGGCTCCGGAATGTAGCCCCAGTGGAACAGCGCCCAGGCCAGCCGCGGGTTGCGGCTGAACCGCCCGTTGATCAGGTGCTCCATCGTCATGAAGCCGGGCAGCCCGCCGGGGCTGGTGATGTCCAGCCGGTCGGGGCGCATCGTCACCGTGATCCCCTCGCCGCGCAGCCGGTAGTCGCGGTGGCACACTGCGTTGACCAGTGCCTCGCGCACGGCCAGCGGCACGAACTGCTCCGGGATGTCAGCCTCGCTGTCGGCCCGCATCTGCTGGCTGATCTGCTCCCACACGCGCTCGACGATCTGCGTCACCGTCCCGCCGATGGTGCGCTCGAACGCGACCTGATTCCCCCCGACCATCCGTACGAAGCGCGCGCCGCTGGCGGGCAGCCAGTGCTGCGGGTCGCGCCCGAACAGCAGCATCCCGGCCACCGTCACGCGGTAGTCGGGCGTGACCGTGCCCATCTTGATCAGCAGGTCGTCCTGCCCTCCCGCCGGCGACTGCCCCAGGCGGCCCCGGCGGTGGAACAGGAAATCGGCCACCAGGTTGGGGTCCAGGCTGCCGGGCGTGGCGCCGGGCACCGGCTCGGCCTCGAACTCGCCGTTCGTCCGGGTCGAGAGCAGTTGGCGGATCTCGGCGCCGTTGAGCACGCGGTTGCCGCGCGCTGCGCGGACCGTCACCTGCCCATCGTGCAGGGCGTGGACCTTGCGCCCGCGCGGGATCGCCAGCGCGAGCACCGGCCCGGCGGGGGTGATCACCATCTGGCGAAAGGCGAACGTGATGGGGGGCGTGCAGCGTTCGGCGGCCTGCTGGAGCGCCCGGTCCAGCGCGGGACCGTCGGGCAGGGCGGTGGCCGCGCCGCGCTCGTCGAGGCCCACGATCAGCACGCCACCATCGGTATTGGCGAGCGCGACCGCCGACGCGGCGATGGCGTCGGGGTCCGGATCGGGGACGAAAGCCTGGAGGGGTCCAGGCCCGGCCTGTAGGGTGATGGGATACGTGAGCATGGCCCCAGTGTACGACAGGCCGCCCGGTTTAGCCAGGGTTTGGCGCGCAGGTTTGAGAAATCGAACGGATGATCGGCGATGCCCACCGGCACGGGGGCGCAGTGGGCATCGAGAGGGCCAGATTGTGGCGGCGAACCGGCGGAATGGTTAGCCTTCGTCGCCGTAATACGGCTCGTCGAAGTCGTCGTCGTACCCGTCCTCAGGCAGATCGGCGGCCTCGTCCTCGACCAGGATCGGCGCGGCGAGCGGCTCGCCTTCGGCGCTGATGTGGCCGTTGGGCGAGAGCTGCGCCTGCTCGACTTCGAGGGGCACGCCGGCCACGATCGCCATGCTCACCAGCGCGTCGTCGTCGGCCAGGTGGATCATCTTGACGCCGCTGGTCGAGCGCCCGTAAATGCTGATCGTGTCGACCTCGGTGCGCAGCACGATGCCGCCCGCCGTGATCAGCGTCAGGCCATCGTCGGGCGTGACCACGCTCGCGCCGATGATCGAGCCGGTCTTGTGCAGGTCCTTGGACAGCGTGCGGATGCCGCTGCCGAAGCGGCGCTGCACCTTGTACTCGGTCAGCGGGGTGCGCTTGCCGTAGCCGTATTCGGTCACGACCAGCAGCGTGGCGTGCGGATCGGTGATGACGTCCATCCCGGCGACCTCGTCGTCGTCGGCCAGCCGGATCGCGCTCACGCCGCCCGCCGGGCGGCCCATCACGCGCACGTCCCGCTCGTGGAAGCGGATGCTCTGGCCGTGGCGCGTCACCACGATCAAATCCTGGTCGCCGGTCGTGCGCCGGACCCAGCCCAGGTAATCGTCGTCGTCGAGCGTCATGGCGATCAGGCCGTTGCTGCGCACCGCCGCGAAGGCGCTGGCGGGCACGCGCTTGATGCGTCCCCGGCGCGTGCACAGCACGAAGTAGCCTTCGGCGTTCTCGAAGGTGGGCACGCTGGCGATGGTCGAGACGTATTCTTCCGGCTGCAGCGCCAGGAACGCGTTGATCAGCGTGCCTTTGGCACCGCGCCCGCTTTCGGGGATCATGTAGGCGCGCTGGCAGTAAACCTTGCCCTGGTCGGTGAAGAACAGCACGTGATCCAGCGAGCCGGTGGAGAACAGCGTCTCGACGGCGTCTTCGTCGCGGGTCGCCATGCCGGTGACGCCTTTGCCGCCGCGCCGCTGCGAGCGGTACAGCGCCGCCGGGACGCGCTTGATGTAGCCGCGCTCGGTCAGGCTGATCAGCACTTCCTCGTCGCGGATCAGGTCGCTCTCCGAGAAGTCGGTCATCACGTCGAGCGCCAGCTCGGTGCGGCGGTCGTCGCCGTATTTGTCGGCCAGCATGTTGACGTCGTCGCGGATCAGCGCCAGCACCTTGCGCGGCGAGCGCAGCAGGTCTTCGAGGTAGGCGATGTAGTCGCGAATCTGGCGGTATTCGTCCTCGATTTTCTGCTGCTCGAGCGCGGCCAGCCGCCGGAGCTGCATGTCGAGAATGGCGTTGGCCTGCGCCTCGCTGAGGCCGAAGCGCTCGATCAGGCCGGCGCGGGCGGTTTCGGTGTCGTCGGCCTGCCGGATCGTCTTGATGACGTCCTCGATGTCGGCCAGCGCCCTGAGCAGCCCTTCCAGAATGTGCGCGCGGGCGCGGGCTTTTTCCAGCTCGTACTCGCTGCGGCGGCGAATCACCGTGCGGCGGTGGTCGATGTACAGGTGCAGCGCGCGCCGCAGGCTGAGCAGGCGCGGCTCGCCATCGACCAGCGCCAGCATCTGGATGCCGAACGTGCTTTGAAGCTGGGTGAATTTCAACAGCCGGTTGACCACGGTGCGCGGCTGCGCGCCGCGTTTCAGCTCGATCACGATGGCGAGGCCGGCGCGGTCGGATTCGTCGCGCAGGTCGGCGATCATGTTCAGGCGGCCATCGCGCACCAGCGCCGCGATGCGTTCGAGGATGGCGGACTTGTTGACCTGGTAGGGGATCTCGGTGACGGTGATGCGGAAGCGTCCATCGTTGATTTCGTCGATCTCGGTCCGGGCGCGCATCACGATGCGGCCCTTGCCGGTCGCGTAGGCTTCTTTCAGCTCGGCGCCGCCGACGATCAGCGCGCCGGTGGGGAAGTCCGGCCCCTGGATGAACTGCATCAGGTCATCGACCGAGATCTCGGTCACGGCGTCGTCGGGATCGCCCTCGGCCTCGATCATGCGGTCGATCATGTAGGTGATCGCGGCGGCGACCTCGCGCAGATTGTGCGGCGGGATGTTGGTCGCCATGCCGACCGCGATGCCGCTCGTCCCGTTGAGCAGCAGGTTGGGCAGTTTGGCGGGCAGCACCTCCGGCTCGCCGAGCGTGTCGTCGAAGTTGGGCACGAAATCGACCGTGTTCATGCCGATGTCTTCGAGCAGTTCTTCCGCGATGCGCGCCAGCCGGGCCTCGGTGTAACGCATGGCCGCCGCGCTGTCGCCGTCGATGCTGCCGAAGTTGCCCTGCCCATCGACCAGCATGTAGCGCAGCGAGAAGTCCTGCGCCATGCGGACCATCGCATCGTAGACGGCGGAGTCGCCGTGCGGGTGGTATTTACCCAGCACCTCGCCGACGATGCGGGCCGATTTCTTGTAGCTGGAATTGGCCCGGATGCCCATATCGTGCATGGCGTACAGGATGCGGCGATGCACCGGTTTTAGCCCGTCGCGGGCATCGGGCAGCGCGCGCGCCACGATCACGCTCATGGCATAATCGAGGTACGATCCGCGCATCTCGTCGTTGATGTTGATCTGTCTGACGGTTCCGATATCCATAAATGAATGTCCTGTGTTTGTGTGACGGTCCAGCCAGCTTCCGTCTGAATCAGTCGGGCGACCTGGGGGAAAACGCGGGTCGCCCGGTGGTCATCAATATCCGCGTAGGGCCAGCGCCAGCCCGGTCGATAAGGCTATGGGAGCAGGTATCTTGCCCCGCAATTGTGATACTGTAAATTATAGCGCAAGGGGCCGTTTTGGGCGAATTTCGGTGGGGGTGGCGGGCCGCGCTGCGCGGGCGCCGGAATCAGCCCCGGTGAGCGGAAAATTGGGGCTCGCGCCCGGGGTTTGAGGCCGCAAACAGGATGTCGTACGGCAGGCGCTTGGCCGCCGACATGATCAGGACGGCCATCTCGTCGGTGCGGCTGCGCGCCCCGCAGACGATCACCCGCCGGACCGCCGGGCTGATCACGCTGCGCTGCATCAGTGCCGCCAGCGGCAGCCGGCCCTCGGTGCGGGTGAGATCGTACACGATCGTCACCCCCTCAGCGCCGGGCCGCTCGTCGACGAGCGTGTGCGTCTGGTCGATCAGCGCGGGGATCGTCGTGAGATCGGCCAGCAACAAGCCGGACACGCGGACGTGCAAGACGGGCAGCGGGTTGGAGGTGTCCCAGTGGTAGGTGATGTGATACTCCACGGTGGTGATATCCTGCGATGCTGCGATAATGGTATCCATTGTACCGGAAAAATCATTTATCTAATAGCCAAATGGATACAGATAGAATGAAGATTCCATCGAGCGAGCCGGTGCCGGGCTGGCTGTGGTGTGGCGCGCTGGCGGGGATAGTGCTCGTCGTGCTGGTGGTGGCGGTGGGGGCGATCGTCCTGGCGCGGGGCGCCGCGGATCCACCGGTGGCCGGGCCGGTCGTCTGGGCGGATGTGGCGCTGGTCTGGGCGGGCGGGCCGCAGCGCGAAACGCGCGCGGGCGCGGGGGAATGGTTCACCGCGCCGCCCCCGGCGCGCGTGCCGGGCGACGCGTTCACGCTGGCGGTCCGCGCCCGGCTGGCCGCCGGGTCCGATCCTGGCGCGGCGTGGGGCGTGTGGCTGGACACGGACGACGGGGCGCGGATGGTCTACGCCGTCAGCGGGGACGGCTACGTGACGACGCGGCGCTGCCCGGTCCCGCCTCCGCGCGACATCAGCGCGTGCCCCGCGGCCCGGCCCGAATGGCGCTGGATGCCCTATCCCCGCGTCGCGCCGCCGGGCGAGCCGAACACGATCGCGCTGCACCGCGAGCCGTCCGGCGCGATCCGGCTGCGGCTGAACGGCGAAAAGCTCGGCGCGGCGCCGGTCGGGCTGGCGGGCGACTGGGGCGTGTGGGTGCTCGGTGGGCGCGCGGGCCCGGCGATCCTCACCTGGGAGTCGGCTGAGCTGCGCGCCCGGCAATGACTGAGGCGATGCCGGTCTGCTGCCTGGCACCGCCTCGCGTCACGCACGGCGGGCTAATCGCCCACGCCCAGCGCCGCCTCGTCCACCTGGGGCATGCGCGTCTGCGCGTCGGCCACCGCCTCGATCGGGTAATCGTAGTCTTCCAGGTCGCCCTCGAAATAGCGATCGTAGGACAGCATATCGAAGTGCCCGTGCCCGCTCAGGTTGAACAGGATCACGCGTTCCTCGCCGGCGGCTTTGGCTTCCAGCGCCTCGTCGATCGCGGCGCGGATGGCGTGCGCGCTCTCCGGGGCGGGGATGTGCCCCTCGTGGCGGGCGAACAGGACTGCGGCCTCGAAGATGCCGTTCTGGTGGTAGGCTTTGGCTTCGACGATGCCTTCCTCGTGCAGCAGCGACATGAGCGGCGCCATGCCGTGATAGCGCAGGCCGCCCGCGTGGATGCCCGGCGGGACGAAGTCGTGACCCAGGGTGTGCATCTTGACCAGCGGCGTCATGCCGACCGTGTCGCCGAAGTCGTAGGCGTAGACGCCGCGCGTCATGCTGGGGCAGGCGGTCGGTTCGGCGGCCAGGAAACGCGTCCGGTGCCCGTTGGACAGCCGCTCGCGCACGAAGGGGAGGATCAGCCCGGCCATGTTGCTGCCGCCGCCCGCGCAGCCGATCACGACGTCGGGATAGTCGTCGGCCTGCGCCATCTGGAGCAGCGCCTCCTCGCCGACAATGGTCTGGTGCAGCAGCACGTGGTTGAGCACGCTGCCCAGCGAGTACTTCACGTCGTCGTTCTTGGCGGCGACCTCGACCGCCTCGCTGATGGCGATCCCCAGGCTGCCGGGCGTGTCCGGGTCCTTTGCCAGGATGCTGCGCCCGGCCTCGGTCAGGTTGGTCGGGCTGGCGTGGACCGTCGCGCCGTAAGCCTGCATCATGCTGCGGCGAAACGGTTTCTGGTGGTAGCTGACCTTGACCATGAAGACCTCGATCGCGATCCCGAAGAACGCGCCGGCCATCGCCAGCGACGATCCCCACTGACCCGCGCCGGTTTCGGTGGCGACCCGCTTGACGCCTTCCTGCTGGTTGTAAAACAGTTGGGCGACGGCGGTGTTGGGTTTGTGGCTGCCCACCGGGCTGACGCCTTCGTACTTGTAGTAGATGCGCGCCGGGGTGTCCAGCGCCTTTTCCAACTGGCGCGCGCGGTAGAGCGGGCTGGGGCGCCACTGGGCGTATACGCGGCGCACCGGGTCCGGGATCTCGATGTAGCGCTCCTGGCTCATCTCCTGCGCGATGAGCGCCATCGGGAACAGCGGCGCGAGATCGTCCGGCGTGACGGGTTTCTTCGTGCCCGGGTGCAGCACCGGGGAGAGCGGGCGCGGCAGGTCCGGCAGGATGTTGTACCAGGCGCGCGGCATTTCGGTTTCGGCCAGAACGTATTTGGTGTGCAATTTGTCGACCATCCTATGCTCCTTTGTGTGGATTTGTCCGATGCATCAAGCCGGTCAGCGGCGGGGGGAGCGGAATCAAAACGCCCGTCCCCAAAACGGTCAGGGACGAGCGCTGGCGATCAGGCCCGTGGTGCCACCCTGGTTAGGCCGGCTCTGCCCGATTCAACGAAAAAATCCGCCGGTGATGGCGGAAAGCAGCGGGCCAGCCTCACTCATTGCGCCCGGATAACGGCGGCGAACCCGGCGCGGCATTGCCTCCGCGCGACTCCCCGGTCCATTCGGCTGCGCCGTGATCCGTCCCGCCCTCTCAGCCGGTGAGGCGGTTTTCTGTCCGGCGCTGCGCAGCGTACTCTTCCGGTTCAGTGTCGTTACCGTTTTATGTTAGGCGCTAATGATAGACTTGTCAAGCACATGGCCCGGAGAGAGGGCGATTTTCCGCATGACCGGGATCACAGGTGCACAGAGCGAGCTTCAGAGAAGAATCTCCGTGATCTCTGTGTCCTCAGTGGTGAATTTCTGCCGGGCGCTGGGGCCGGGATCAGCACACGATCTGCGCCATCTCCTCGATCAGCGGGTTGCCCCGGTAGTGCCCGTGATACTGCTCCGGCAGCAGGGCGGCGATGGCGCACATGATGCGCTCGGTGTATTCGTCGAGTTGGTCGCCCTTGGCGCGGCCCTCGGGCAGGCGAAAGGGCTTGCCAAAGCGCGCCGTCACCAGCGGGCGCGGGTGCTTGAGGATCTTCTCCGTACCCCACACCGCGCCGGGCACGATCGGCACGTTGGTCCGCGTGGCGATGAACGCCGGGCCGGGCCGCCCCTCGATCAACTGGCCGGTGCGGCTGCGCGTGCCTTCGGGCGCGATCGCCAGCGGCACGCCGCCCTTCAGCACCTTGATCCCGGCTTTGAGCGCCTCGTGATCGGCGGAGAACTGCGTCACCCAGAGGATCGGGTACAACTCGAACAGCGGCTCCATCCACGTGCCGCGATACTTGCGCGCCGCCAGCCCGACCGTGCCGAACGGCACCGGGATGTTCATCGCCGGGATGTCGAAATAGCTCAGGTGGTTGGACACCACCATATAGGGCGGCTCCGGTAAATTCTCTTTACCCACGACGCGGTAGCGGCTCACCAAAAACAAGAGGAAGCGTGAAAACGGAACGGCCAGCCGCGATTGGCCCGAAGCAGGCCAGTCCGGGGGCATTCCGGGCGGGGGAGTACTGGGCATCTCGTTCGTCTCCTGGTTACGAGGCCAGCATACCCCAGGCGGTGGGCGGGATGCAAATTCGTTCCGGTAGGTATTGAGAGCCATTCGCTGGTACGATAGGCGCAGTGTGTCCTGCTGGAAAGGGTAAATCGATGACAGACGAGCACAAACAACGCCGGACGTCGCGCCTGCCCGGCTTTTACAAGCTGCCGCTGGCCGAGCGCGCCGCGATGGTCGCGCAGTGGGCCGGCCTGGATCGCAACGACCAGGCCGTGCTGCTGGGCCTCGCCGGGCTGAGCGCCACGCAGGCCGATCACCTGATCGAGAACGTGATCGGCGTGCACGCGCTGCCGCTGGGCGTGGCGACCAATTTCCTGGTCAACGGCCAGGATTACCTGATCCCGATGGTGGTCGAGGAGCCGAGCATCGTCGCCGGGGTGAGCTTCGCCGCCCGGCTGGCGCGCGGTGGGGGCGGGTTCGTCGCCGCGACCGACGATCCGGTGATGATCGGCCAGATCCAGGTGCTGGACGTGGACAACGTTTACGCGGCGGCGGGGCGCGTGTGGGACGCGCGTGAGCGCCTGCTCGAAGACGCCAACTGCTGCGACCGCACGATGGTCAAGCTGGGCGGCGGCGCGCGCGGGCTGGAGCTGCGCCCGTTCCCCGACACGCCCGCCGGGCCGATGCTGGTGATTCACGTGCTGTTCGACGTGCGCGACGCGATGGGCGCCAACGCGATCAATACCGTCTGCGAGCAACTGGCCCCAACCGTCGAGGCGCTGACCGGCGGGCGCGTGAACCTGCGCATCCTGAGCAACCTGGCCGACCGGCGCAAAGCGTCCGCCTCGTGCACCATCCCGGCGGACGCGCTGAAGGCGGGCGATCTGCCGGGCGCGGCGGTGGCGCGGGCCATCGTCGAGGCGGCGGCCCTGGCCGAGATCGATCCCTACCGGGCCGCGACGCACAACAAAGGCGTGATGAACGGCATGGACGCGGTCGCCATCGCCACCGGCAACGACTGGCGCGGCCTGGAGGCGGGCGCTCACGCCTGGGCGGCGCGCGGCGGGCGCTACACGTCCCTGACGCGCTGGTGGCAGGACGAGAAGGGGGACCTGCGCGGCAGCATCGAGCTGCCGGTGGCGGTGGGCATCGTCGGCGGGACGACCCGCGCGCACCCGACCGCCCAGGTGGCGCTCAAGATCCTGGGCGTGGAGTCCGCCGCGGAACTGGCGGGCGTGATGGCCGCGGTGGGGCTGGCGCAGAACCTGGCCGCGCTGCGCGCCCTGGCGACCGAGGGCATCCAGCGCGGGCACATGAGCCTGCACGCACGGCAGGTGGCGCTGGCGGCGGGCGCGTCCGGCGCGGAGGTGGCGACCGTCGCCGGGCGGATGGTCGAGGAGGGGGCGATCTCAGCCGAGCGCGCCGCCGATCTGCTCGCCGCGCTGCGGGGGAGTTGACCAGTAGTCGGGATTCCGTCCCCTTTGCGTAGTAGGAGTGAGGCGGGACTATCAGTTATAATATTAATTGGACGGATAATGTCCTACCGACAGTGAAAGGCACCAAAGGAGTGTGCAGCATGGCAAAGAAGGCCGTTACAGCTCTCCTGATCGTTGTAACGCTTCTTGCGGCGCTCCTGCCTCACTCGCTTGGCTCAACTGCATCACCTGTGCACGCGCAGACAGGCGTGACGTGGAACGCCGCATATTACAACAATCCGTATCTGCTGGATGAGCCGGTGCTCACTCGCCAGGAACCCGCCATCGCGTTCAACTGGGGCGGCGGATCTCCGGCGGCGGGCGTCAATGCCGACAACTTCAGCGCGAGTTTTTGGGCGAACGTGCGCTTCGAGCCGGGCACGTATCGCTTCTACGTGCTGGCCGATGACGGCGTGCAGTTGTTCGCCGGAGAGCGCGCCACCTGGGGCGAGCCGGTCATCGACACCTACAACCGCCCGCGTCCCGGCCAGATGCTGACCGCCGACGTGGAGTTTCGCGATGGCGGCGTGATGCGCGTGGCGGTGAACTTCCGCGAGGAAACCGGCGAGGCGTACCTCTACGTGTCGTGGGAGAAGATCAGCGCGGGAGGCACCACCGGGCCGAACTTCCCCGCGCCGGTGACGACCACCGGCTCGTGGTGGGCCGAGTACTTCAGCAATTCCGTGCTGGCGGGCGCGCCCATCGTCACGCGCACCGAGAGCAGCCCGTCGCAGAACTGGGGCAACGCCTCGCCCGCGGACGGCGTCCCGGCGGACAACTTCTCCGCCCGATTCAGCACCGTCCGCTACTTCGACGCGGGCACCTACCTGGTCAGCGTCCGCGCGGATGATGGCGTGCGGGTGAACGTCAACGGTCAGTGGATCATCAACGAGTGGCACGGCGCGACCGGCCAGACGTACACCGGCAGCTTCACCGTCAACAGCGGGCAGTACGGGATCGTGATCGAGTTCTACGAGGCGACCGGGCTGGCGTACCTGGAATTCAGCATCACCCGGACGAGCAGCCCGATCACCGTGACCGGCGCCACGGCGACGATCAACGCCTACATTCTGAACGTGCGCAACGCGCCGGACCCGGTCAACGGGGCGGTGATCGCCAAAGTGCGGCGCGGCGAATCCTACCAGGTGGTGGGCCGCAACAGCGACAGCTCGTGGTGGCAGATCGCGCTCTCCGGCACGACCGGCTGGGTCAGCGGGCGCTACGTGACGGTTCAAAACGCGTGGACCGTGCCGGTGACCGGCGCCGTCTACGCCCCGACGCCCGTCCCGACCGTCCCGTCCTACATCTACGGGGAGTGCCCCGGCTTCCTGCCGTCGCGGCTGGTCGTGGGCGGGTGGGGCCGCGTGACGCCCGGCATGGCGAACAACCTGCGCGCCCAGCCGAGCACGGTCAGCCAGTGGCTCGGGCAGATCCCGGCGGGCGGCGTGTTCGAGGTGGTGGGCGGCCCGGTCTGTGGCGAGAACACGGCGTGGTGGCAGGTGCGCTATTACGGCCTGATCGGCTGGACGCCCGAAGGCCAGAGCGGCACCTACTGGCTGGAGCCGTTCAGTTGGTGAGCGAAGCGTCAGGTTTTCGCCGCGTGAGCGTATGACACGCCGGGCGCGCTTGGCGTTACAATAGAGAGTGACTCGTGCCGCTGTGGGGGGCAGATGGCGATCATCTGCCTCCCGTTGTGCTGTATGCCGATCGAAATTAGGAGGGTGTTGGAAATGAAACGGAGCTTGATGACACTGTTGATCGTGATGGCGCTGGCCGTCGCGTTCGTGCCCGCGCCGGCAGCCCGCGCCCAGAGTGGCGTGGTCTGGCACGCGACGTACTACAACGATCCCTACCAGCTTGGCGAGCCGGCCTTGATTCGCACCGAGAGCGAGCTGGCGTTCAACTGGGGCGGCGGATCGCCCGCGGCGGGGATCAACGCCGACAACTTCAGCGCCGGGTTCTGGGCGGACATCGCCTTCGAGCCGGGCATCTACCGCTTCTACGTGCTGGCCGATGACGGCGTGCAGTTGTTCGCCGGGCAGCGCGCCACCTGGGGCCAGCCGGTGATCGACACCTACGACCAGCCGCAGGTCGGCCAGACGCTGACCGCCGACGTGGACTTCTCGCAGGGCGGCGTGCAGAAGGTCGTGGTCAATTACCGCGAGGCGACCGGCGACGCCTACCTGTACGTGCGCTGGGAGAACCTGACCACCGGTGCTACGACCGGCACCGACTTCGGCAGGCCGGTCAGCAGCATGGGCAACTGGACGGCGCAGTACTGGCCGGCCCTGAACTTCGCGGGCGCGCCGGTCGTCACCCGGCAGGAAACGATCCCCAGCCACGACTGGGGCGATGCCGCCCCGGCGGACGGCGTCCCGGCGGATTACTTCTCGGCGCGGTGGTACACGGTCCGCGCGCTGGACCCCGGCACGTACACGATCTCGGTGCGGGCCGATGACGGCGTGCGCGTCTTCCTCAACCGCGCCCTCGTGATCGACCAGTGGCACACCGCGACCGGCCAGACCTACACCTACACCTTCGCGGTGCCGGGCGGCGAGCACCTGTTCGAGATCGAGTATTACGAAGAAACGCAGAACGCGTACCTGCACTTTGGCCTGACTCAGGACGTGGGCCAGCCGGCCAGCCCCGGCGCCCCGGCCCAGCCGCCCGCCATCACCGGGGCGGCAGCCACGATCACGGCCTACCGGCTCAACGTGCGGGACATCCCCACCACGCGCGGCAGCACGGTGATCGCGCAGGTCGTCCGTGGCGAGGAATACCCGATCATCGGGCGCAACAGCGACCGGACGTGGTGGCAGATCGACCTGGGCGGCGGCGCGAACGGCTGGGTGAGCGCGTACTACGTCACCCCGCGCGACACGCAGGACGTGCCGGTGACGTACCAGGGCTGATCCCGCTATCGCTGAGCGCAGTCCGACCGGAGTGCAGCCGCGCGCTGCGCTCCGGTTTTCTGTTTGTGGCGATCTGTCTGGACGGCGCCGGGCGGGCGCGGTACAATGCTCCGGCGGGGTGTCCGATCGGGATGCCCGGCCACGCATATCAATTCTAAGGATAAGCAACCGATCATGACCGAACCACGCAACAGTTATAAACTGATCGCGCCGCATGGCGGCGTGTTGGTGAATCGCCTGCTGGACGGCGACATGCGCGACGTGATGCGCGAGCGCGCCCGGACGATGACGCGCGTCCCGCTCTCGCCGATGAACGTCGCCGACGTCGAGTGTGTCTCGACGGGGGTCTACAGCCCGCTGACCGGCTTCATGGGCCAGGCCGACTACACCAGCGTCGTCCACGACATGCACCTGACCAACGGCCTGCCCTGGACCGTCCCGGTGACGCTGGCCGTCGAGCAGGCGCTGGCCGATTCCATCGCCGTCGGCCAGACCGTCGCGCTGGCCGAGCCGGACCCGGACGCGCCGGGCGCCGAGCGGCTGCTGGGCGTGCTGACCGTGAGCGAGAAGTTCACCTACGACAAGGCCGCCGAGGCCCAGGAAGTCTATCGTACTACCGAGGCCGAGCATCCCGGCGTGGCGCGCATCTTCGCCCAGGGCGACGTGTGCCTGGCGGGCGATATCTGGGTGTTCGACCGGCCCAAAGAGGTCGTCTCCACCTTCGGCGACATTCGCCTGACGCCCGCCGAGACGCGCGCCCTGTTCACCGAGCGGGGGTGGCGGCGGGTGGTCGCTTTCCAGACGCGCAACCCGATCCACCGCGCCCACGAGTACATTCAGAAGGTGGCGCTCGAGATCGTGGACGGGCTGATGCTGCACCCGCTGGTCGGCGAGACGAAGTCCGACGACATCCCCGCCGACGTGCGCGTGGCGAGCTATCAGGCCATTCTGGACACGTACTACCCGATGGACCGCGTGCTGCTGAACGTGTTCCCGGCGGCGATGCGCTACGCCGGCCCGCGCGAGGCCATCTTCCACGCCATCGCGCGCAAGAACTACGGCTGCTCGCATTTCATCGTCGGGCGCGATCACGCGGGCGTCGGCAAATATTACGGCACCTACGACGCGCACCTGATCTTCGACGAGTTCGATCCACGCACGCTGGACATCACGCCGCTGTTCTTCGAGCACGCCTTCTTCTGCAAGAAGTGCGAGGCGGTGGTCACCGCCAAGACGTGCCCCCACGGCAAAGAGCAGTGGGTCTTCCTCAGCGGCACCCAGGTGCGCGAGAAGCTCGCCGCGGGCGAGATGCTGCCCGTCGAGTTCACGCGGCCCGAGGTCAGTCGCGTGCTGGTGGACGGCATGAAGCGCGTCAACGGGCGCTAGGCTCTCCGCAGAAAAATCCCCCGCCGCACGGTTTCGCGACGGGGGATTTTTGTTTGTGTTTTCCCCAGGCGAACGCTTCGCGCCGCCCTAAAACAGCCGCATGGCTTCCCAGAACCACCACATGAAGATCGTCGCCAGGATCAGGTACACGCCGGACACCTGCGCCAGCAGGACGATCCAGGCGCGCGTGTTGCGCCGGACCTGCGCCACCAAGAAGACCAGCAAATACGCTGCCGGCAGCGAGAGCAGCACCAGCGGGAAGGCGGCCATCTTGAGCAGTTCCTGCTCGCGGTAGAAGTTGTCGTTGTAGATTTTCAGCTCGCCGAAGTTGTCGAACACGCGCTCGATGCGCTCGACGAGGCTCAGCCGGTCGGCGCGCGCCATCGAGCCGCTGGCCTTGAGGTAGGCCCCGTTTGGCCCCAGCATCCAGTACCCGCCGTCGCTGGCAGGCAGCAGCACGGTCTGGGTCGCGCCTTGCTGCAAAAAGCTCGTGTCGTGCGTCAGCACCGGGCCGGACTTGCCCTCGAAGCTCGCCAGCGCGACCCCCTCGCCCGACGATTTCAGGGTCAGCCACCGGTCGATCTGCCAGCCCCGCTGGGGATAGCGCAGGCCGGGAACCCAGCGCAGGCCATCCGGGCTGAGCTCGTACTCCGAGAAATAGAAGCTGGCTTCCTGGGCCGGGGCCGCCACGCGCTCCCACGTGCCGCCGTGCAGCACGAACGGCGCCGCCTCCAGCGACCAGTTGACCACGTTGCCCGGCGACTGATCGAACAGGTGGTGCAGCCCCACCAGCCGCCCCGCGTCGTCGCGGGCGACCTGCCCCGGCGCCAGATCGGCCAGCGGCACCGAGTCGACCGGGGTCGCCGCGCCGGATTCACCGGCCAGGACCAAATCGACCATCGCCCCATCGCCCCCCGGCTCGACCGGGGCCAGCGCGTACAGGAACCGCCAGCCGTCCGCGCCCAGGTGAGCGAACTGGTAGGCGCAGAGCGTCCCCTCGTCCGCGCAGGCGTCGGGCCGCGCGGCCTCGCGCGCGTCGCCCCAACCGGCCCCGGCGGTGTAGGGCGCGATCAGGACCTGCTCCTCGTCGTGCGTGACCATCTCGATCGACTCGCCCGCCCACGCCAGCCCGGACACCTCCGCCAGCGCGCCGGGCGGCAGGCCCAGCGATTCCGCGCCGCCTTCGGGCCGCACCCAGTACACCGCGGACAGGTCCGGCGCGCCCCAGGCCATCGCCAGCGCGCCGTCACGCGCCTGGGCCACGGCCAGCACCTGCGCGCTGCGATCTTCCGGCAGCGGCCACAGCAGTTCCGCCCGGCCCGCTTCCAGGTCGAACCGCACCATGCCCCACCGTTCCAGCGTGGCGACGGGCCGGGCCGAGGCGGCTTTGGTTTCGTACTGGCAGAAGCGCCAGGCGGTGTCCGCTTCGAAAAAGGCCGGGCCGGCGCACGTCTGGCGGAAGGGATCGAGCGGCCCCGCGGCGGAGACGAACGCCATATAGCGCACCGGCGAGGGATTCGACGCGGCGACGTAGAAGAATCGCGCCCAGGCGATCCCGCAGATGACGAACGCGGCGGCGAAAATCGCGGCGCTGATGGCGAGCGTTTTGTTGCGTTTGAGCGTGGTGATCATCCGTTCTTCCAATTGGGTGACTCACGATACCGGCGGCGGATAGGGCCGCGCCGGGCGACCATGCCAGATTATAGGGCCACCGCCGGGAAATGACGATAGATAGATAGTGGCGAGGTTTTGACTGATGCCTGTTTTGCCCCCCCATCCTCAATCCTTCCCCCACAAGGTGGGAAGGAGGTTTTTTTCCCCTTCCCTCCGCTTGGCGTGGGGGAAGGGGCCAGGGGATGGGGGGCAGTTGAGCAGCCGCTATCAGTCAATTGTTCACCACTACCGATAGATACATCGTGTAGCTGTCTCGTTTATAGCCCACAGCGTTGAACGTATAAATCCAACTGCTGGCGGCGTATCTTTGATAGAACATGTGTGCTAAACTGTGATCATCCCGCCGCGCCAGCGGGCACGGACCTGAAAACACATTCGAGCGGGTGGGCAGGTGTCCGTCAGCGAGCCGCGATGGCAAGCCCGCCGGCGCGGCGGGGGATAGGCGGCATCGTTGGCGGCGTCATGGCGGCTTGCCCGCCTGAGTGGGGAGGTGGCGATGAGCAGCTCACAGGGGCGCGACCGCCCGGAAGTGCGGGTGTGTCGCGCGATTCGACTGTTGGCCGGCGGCCAGGGCGCGGCGGAGGTGGCGCGGGCGGTGCGCGTGCTACCGTCCACGCTGGCGCGCTGGCGGGCAGAGGACGATTTTCGCGCGCTGGTGGACTGCCTGCGCGAGGCGGGCCAGATGCGCGACGCGCTCGAAACGCTCGGCGACCTGGCGCCGGGCGCGATCGCGGCGCTGCGGCGCGCGCTGGAAGGCGACGACACGCGTCTGGCGGTTCAGGCCGCTCACGAAGTGCTGGAGCGGGTAGGGCCGCTGGCCGCCCGGCAGCGGGCTATTCGAGTGGAGTATGTGAACCGTGACGGTCAACCTGTTTCAACCTCACCCTGGTCAGATCGCCATCCTGCGGCACCCGGCGCGGTTCAAGGTGGTGGCGTGCGGGCGCCGCTTCGGGAAAACGGAGACGGGCAAGATCCTGCTGATTGAGCGCGCCCTGGCCGGGCGGATTGGCTGGTGGATCAGCCCAACCTATCGCATGGCCGATGACGTGTGGCGGAGCCTGAAAGCGTCGCTGGCGGGCGTGGCGATCGACAAGAGCGAGTCCATGCGGCGGCTGGAACTGCCCGGCGGCGGCGTGATCCGCGTGCGCAGCGGCCACGATCCGGACGCGCTGCGCGGCGCCGGGCTGGACCTGGCCGTGCTCGACGAGGCGGCCTACCTGCGCCCGGATGTGTGGCGCGCGGCCATCCGGCCCGCCCTGGCCGACCGGCGCGGCGAGGCGCTTTTCCTGAGCACGCCGCGCGGGCGCAACTGGTTCTGGAGCCTGTGGATGCACGGCCAGACCGCCGCCCACGATCAATGGCAAAGCTGGCGCTTCCCGACCACCGCCAACCCGCTGATCGACCCGGCGGAGGTCGAGGCCGCGCGCGAGCAGCTCCCGGAGCGCATCTTCCGCGAGGAATACCTGGCCGAGTTTCTCGACGACGCCGGGGGCGTGTTCCGCCGCGTGGACGAGGCGGCGACCGCCCGCGCCGAGGCGGGCCCGCTGCCGGGCGAGCGCTACGTCTTCGGCGTGGACTGGGCGCGCCATGCCGACTTCACGTGCATCGCCGTGCTGGCGGTCGGCGCGCGGCGGCTGGTGGCGCTGGACCGCTTCAACGAGATCGGGTGGAGCCTGCAGCGCGGGCGGCTGGCGGCGCTGGCCCGCCACTGGTCGCCGGAAGCCATCTGGGCCGAGGCCAACAGCATCGGCGGGCCGAACATCGAGGCGCTGCAAAACGAGGGCCTGCCGGTCATGCCGTTCACCACCACCGCCGCCAGCAAGGGGCCGCTGATCGAAGCGCTGGCCCTGGCGCTGGAGCGCGGCGAGCTGGCGATCCTGCCCGATCCGGCCCTCGTCGGCGAGCTGCAAGCCTACCGGCAGGAACGCCTGCCGTCCGGGCGCTTTCGCTACAGCGCGCCCCCCGGCGAGCACGACGACTGTGTGATCGCGCTGGCGCTGGCCTGGCACGGCGCGTCCCAGGCCGGGGCCGGGATCAGTTTCATCTAGGATAGGAGAGAGGACGACACCATGAACCGGCCTTCTACGATCGTCAACCGGGCGCTGCGCCGCCTGGGCTACGTCAAATGGCGCCCGGCCAGCGTCATCCACCGCGTGGAGCCCGCCCCGCCCGGCGATCCGCTCCCCGTCGCCCCGCCGGAGATCGGCCAGGCGGCGGCCTACGCGGGCGTGTACATGCGCAGCCCGTGGGTGTACGTCGCCGTCAACCGCATCGCCGAGGCGGCGGCGCTGGTGCCCTTCCGCGTCTACGAGCGCCGGAGCGCGGGCGAGGTCACGGGCGAGCCGCCAGGCGAGGTCGTGGGCGAGGTCGCGCGGGAAGACCATCCCTTCCTGCGCCTGCTGGACCGGCCCAACCCGCTGCTGAGCCGCTTCGAGCTGGTCGAGGCGACCGTCGGCTGCCTGGAGATTCACGGCAACGCCTACTGGTTCCTGGCCGGGATGCCCGGCGGGATTCCCCAGGAACTCTGGCCGCTGCGCCCCGATCGCGTCAGCATCGTGCCGGACGCGCGGCGCGGCGTGCGCGGCTATGTCTACGAGGTCGATGGCCGCCAGATCCCGCTCGACGCCGCCGAGGTGGTCCACTTCCGGCGCTGGCACCCCGCCAACGACTACTACGGCCTCAGCGCGCTCGAAGCCGCGCGGCTGTCCGTCGAATCCGACCGGGCGATGGCCGACTGGAACCGCCGCTACTTCGGCGAGGGCATGGCCGTCCCGGCGGGGATCGTTGCCATCCGCGACCGGGTGAGCGACGCCGACTTCGAGCGCCTCAAGCGCGAGTGGCGCATGGCCTACGGCGGGCGCGAGCGCAAGACGGCCTTCCTGCGCGGTGCGTCGGTCGAATGGCACAACGTCGGCCTCAGCCAGCACGACATGGACTTCCTCAACGCGCGCCGCTTCAACCGCGAGGAGATCTTCCAGATCTTCGGCATCCCGGTCGGCATGTTCAGCGAGAACGCCACCGAGGCCAACGCCCTAGTCGGCGAGCGGGTCTTCGTCGAGCGGACGCTGTGGCCCAAGCTGGTCCGCATCGCCGAGAAGATCACCACCGACCTGCTGCCGTTCTACGGCCCCCACCTGGCCGGGCGCTTCGACGACATCCGCCCGCAGGACCGTTCGGCGCTGTTCGCGGAGATTCGCGCCGCGCGCGGCCTGCTCAGCGTCAACGAGATGCGCGCCCGCTACTTCCAGTTGGGGCCGGTCCCGTGGGGCGACGGCGCGCGCGCCACCGTCCCCGCGCCGGGCGATCCCCGCGCCGAGACGGCCCCGGACTCCACCGCCGATCCGCCCGCCGCTATCCCCGCCTGAAGTCCGGCTCGTGTGGAGCAGGGTCGCCGCCGGGCGGCCCTGTTTTTTCGCCTGGAATTGTTTGGAATGGGTTAGTTGTGCAAAATCGGATTTTCACTATGATGGTCAATATGCACTGTGTTTCTCTGACCCAGGAGCTTACGATATGCGCTTAAGGTGGTTTGTTCTCGTTCTTTTGCTGGTGTCACTGCTGGTCCCGTCGCTGGTTCATACCGAGCCGGTCGCGGCCCAGGAGGGGCAGACTACGCACGTCGTCCAGGCCGGGGAGAATCTGTTCCGCATCGCGCTGCGCTACGGCACGACGTGGCCCGTGCTGGCCGCGGCAAACGGGATCTCCAATCCCAACCTGATCTACACCGGGCAGGTGCTCGTCATCCCGGCGGGTGGGCAGCCCCCGGCGACGCCGCCGCCTGGTACGCCGCCGCCCACCACGCCGCCTACGGCGCCGCAGCAGTATACCGTCGTGGCGGGTGACAACCTCTCGCGGATTGCCGCGCGCTTCGGCACGACCGTCGCCGCGCTGGTGCAGGCCAACAACATCGTCAATCCCAACCTGATCTACGTGGGCCAGGTGTTGACCATCCCCGGCGGCACCGCCGCGCCGCCGGTTCCCACGGCGACGCCCGCGCCGGGCCAGCCGACCGCCGCCCCGCCGCCCACCACCCAGCCCGGCCCCCCGCCGTCGACCGGCGCGTTCGAGTTGGGCGCCCACGTCGAGAGCTTCGGCTATCCCGATCTCATGCGGCAGGCTGGCATGTCCTGGGTCAAGCGCCAGATTCGCTATAACCTGGGCGACGATCCCGGCGGTGTTGCGGGCGCGATCAACCAGGCGCACAGCCAGGGCTTCCGCATCCTGCTCGGCATCGTGGGCGACCCGGCCCAGTTGGGCGCCGGCGGCGAAGGCTACATGGACCAGTTCGCCGGGTACCTGGCCGGTGTGGCCCAGTTGGGGCCGGACGCCATCGAGGTCTGGAACGAGCCGAACCTCGACCGCGAATGGCCGCGCGGCCAGATCAGCGGCTCGATGTACACGACCATGCTGGCGAAAGCCTATAACGCGATCAAGGGCGCCAACCCGAGCGTGATGGTCATCAGCGCGGCCCCGTCGCCGACCGGTGCCGAGGGCGCCTTCGGTTCGGACCGCGTCTGGAACGATGATCGCTTCGTGCGCAGCATGGCGGCTGCCGGGGCGGCCAACTACATGGACTGCATCGGCATCCACTACAACGAGGGGATCGTCTCGCCCGACCAGGGCAGCGGCGACCCGCGCGACAACTACTACACGCGCTACTATTCCGGCATGGTGAACACCTACTGGAATGCGTTCGGCGGCGCGCGCCCGCTGTGCTTCACCGAGCTGGGCTACGTGACGCCCGAAGGCTATGGGCCGCTGCCCGCCGGGTTCGAGTGGGGGAACAACACCACCGTGGCGCAGCAGGCCCAGTGGTTGGGCCGCGTGGCTCAACTGGCGCGCGGGAGTGGCCGCGTTCGCCTGATGATCATCTGGAACATGGACTTCACGACCTACGGCGCCGATCCGGCGGCGGGTTACGCGATCATCCGTCCAGGGGGGACCTGCCCGGCATGCTCGACGCTGGGCGCAGCCATGCAGTAGCTGTCATCGAGCAAAAACGAGAACAACGGGCCAGAACAGGGGCGTATAACCTACGCCCCTACTGGTGTTTTGGCTGGTTGTGCAGCAGCAGCACGCTGACCAGGATCAGGGCCGCGCACACGATCTGGCCGGCGACGTACGCGCTGTTGTCGCGGTTCAACGCGGCCAGCACGCTGAACGCGATCACGCCCACCAGCGCCGCCCCGTCGACGATCAGCAGCAGCGTTCGCATCCAGGGTTTCAGCTCGCGCACGGTTTCCCCCTCGTTTTATCGCATAAGATAGTATTCAGGTTCCATAGTCATCGCGTAAAAACCAATGATATACTAAAAGTGGTGGTGGGCAGTGCCGTTGTGTGGGTTGCAAGGTGGTCATCATGTCACGGGAGAGCCTGGTCCATCGCCTGATTGCATTCCTCAAAAAACCCGACGCGCTCGACCATCGGAACCGCGAGCCGGTGCGCAACGCGTACGATGATTATGTCCCGCGCGAGGCATCTTCCCCGCGCCCCCCGCGCGAGCCGGCCCAGTATGCCGTCGAGGCCGCGCCCCATCCGCCCGAAGAACCCCCGGTCGATGAGCCCTTCGTGCGCGGTGTGGGCCAGTCGCCGGGCTATGCGTCGCGGCTCGATGCGCTGGTGATGCGCGCCGCCCAGCAGTTCAACGCGCGCCTGGGCTTCGTGGTGCGCACCGACGGCGACGGGCGGATGCGCTACTGCACCGGGCGCACCGTGCAGGGCCGCTACATCGCGCACACCGACGTCGAGCCGAACCGCCGCGCGATCTGGATGGCGTGGGACTCCGGCGAGTCGCAGTTGGTCGTGATGCCGCCCGGCGACCGCTCCGGGTCTGCCGTGCTGTGCGGCCCGCTGTGGGACGACGGCCAGATCATCGGCGTGCTGTACCTCGACGCCCCGGCGCGAAACCACCTGCATCGCGGCATCTTCGACCTGTTCTGCGACCAGGCCGCCCGCCTGCTCCGCGACGGCGCCGCTTAGAACAGCCCGAACAGCTTGCGCCCGAACGCCTGGCCGCCATCGCTCCGCGCGCTCCGCGCCTCGGATGACGTGGCCGGGCGCCACTCCGCCGGGCCGCCGGCGGTTTTTTCGCCGCGCCCCAACAGGCGGCTCAGGAACCCGCGTTTTTCCTCGTGTTCCGGCCCGGCCAGGATCATCTCGCCTTTCTCATGAGCCCGCACGCGCTTGTTGGCCGACAGGTCTTTCTTGGCGATCCGGTCGTGGCGCTCGATGTACGTCCGGTCGCGGTTGGCGCGGACCTCGCGCGTGTCGCGCCCGCGGTCGGCGTACTGCCGCTCGAAGGTCCACTTCCACGAGCCGTCGGCGTAGCGGTGTTCTTCGATGTGCACGCGCCGCACCAGCCGCCCCTCCAGCGAGGGGTAATCCGGCTTGAGGTAGCTCCACGTCTCGGAGATGCGCTGCCCGTCCTCCTTGCCCAGCGGCTCCTCGACCCGCACGTAACGCGCCCGGCCCTCCGGCTGTTCGTCCGGCGCGGGCGAGGCGACTCCCCCGGCGGTGATCGGCAGGCGCCGCGCATCGTCCACGTCGATCAGGTTCACCGGGCCGGCGGCGGGGCGTGGCCTGGGCGCGGCTTTTTCCTCCGGCGCGGGCGCTTCTTCTTCGGCGGGAGCGGCTGCCTCGCGGGCCGGCGCTTCGGTGGTCGAGGCGGCACCCGCAAACAGGATCGCGGCCAGTTCCGGCGAAATGTCGTCCCCCCACTCGTCGGGGCGGGCCGGTTCGACCGGCTCGGCGGGCTCGGCCTCCGGCGCGGGCGCGGCCAGCGCGGACCGGGACCGGATCGGCTCCGGCTCGGCGGGCGGGGTTTCGTCCGCTGCTTCCGGCTCGCTCTCCGCCACGGCGGGCGCGCCAGCGATCGCGTCTTCCTCAGCAGCGAGTTCCGGCTCGGATTCGACTTCGGCTTCGGCAGGCTCGCTCAGGGACTCGCCCTCAGGCGGCGCGGGGACGTCCGGCTGCGGGCCGGGCGCGGCGAGGCGCTCCTCGCCGATGGGCTGCTCGTCCACGATTTGCGGCGGGGATGGCCGCGCGGCGGCGGGTTCTTCGGCGTCCCCGGCCTCGTCGCGTTCGGGTTCAGCCGCGCTCGATTCGGTTTCTAACGCGGCGGCGCTTTCCTCGGCGGCTGCGTCCGGGCGGTCGGCGTCGAGATCGCCGGCGTCGTCTTCCGGCTGGTCGTCCTGCGGCGCGGGCAGTTTGTCATCGGGAACCGGGAAAAATTCATCAGAAGTCATGGGTCGGGTATCCTTCACTGCGGGCGGACCTACCATGTATTATACCGCGCCGTCCCCTGGCGTTGAAACGCCGCGCGGGCCGGGCTGCGAGCAAAAGTCCCCTCTCCACGGCGTGGGGAAGGGACTTCGAGCCTGGCTACGTCGGTGCGATACCGGGGCGCGGCGCTACGGCCCGTTGTACACCCGGTAGCTGACCCAGATCGTTTCACCCTGGCGGTTGTCGATGCGCATGGCCGCGCGATGCCCTTCCGCCGTCAGCAGGCCGATGACCACGCCGGGATTCACCTGCTCGGTGGTCAGGCCGGTCGTGTTGGTCACGACGGCGGGCGCGATCGTGTCGTAGGTCACGTTTTCGTACGTCACGCCGCTCAGAATGCCGACCTTCGCGCCGTTGCGCATGCCGATGTTGTACCCGTCCCACTGGATGTCCGGCGTGCCGCCGTACAGGTCCCACTCGGACCCGCTGCTCAGTTGCAGCCCGCTCTGCTGGGCGAACAGGGCATAGTCGGCGCGGTAGGTGACGTTGTAGACGTTGTTGTCCTCGTTCAGCTCCTGGACCTCTTTGTTCAGGTCGGCTATCACGCCCACCTGGAACACGCCGGTACCGGTGAGCGTCCCGGTGAGCTGCGCCTGGACCGACTGCCCGGCGGCCAGCCCTTCGACGTGGGTGGCGGTGTACACTTCGCCCGGCTGGAACGTCGCCGCAATCGCGAACCGGCCCGCCGCACCGCCGCCCGCGTTCCGCACGGTCACCGTGGCGGTGAACGGCTGGTTGGGGACCGGCTGGCTGGGCTGGAGCACGACCGTATCGATCACGATGTCCGGGTTGGGCGGCAGGGTCGGGGGCTGCGTCGCGGCGGCGGTTGGCGTCGGCGGTATGGAGACGTTCACCGGCACGTCGGCCAGGTTGCCGGTAAGCTCGGCGTATTCCGTCTTGACCCAACCGACTCCGCCACGGAAGTCGACCAGCATCCAGCTATAGTCCGGGATCGAGCCCATTACGCGCAGCAGGTCGCCCTCGGCCACCTGGCCGATCCGGTCATAGTTGAAGCCCGGCCCGGTGCGCACGTTGAGCACGTTCGCCGTCACGCGCAGCCAGGTGCCTTCCAGCGTAGCGGTTGGAAACGGGGTTTCCGTGGGCGGCCCCGGCGTGGGTGTCGGGCCGGCCTGCGCGACCTCCTCGCCCGTGTCTTCGAGCGACAGCCGCTGCGTATCGTCGAAGCGGGCCAGCACCGTCGCGCCGCCATACGGCCCCAGCTCGTAGACCATCGCCAGCCGGATCAGGTCGCCGTTGCCATAGTCGACGGGGTGCAGCGTGCCCTGGACCAGCGTGCGCGGCGTGCTGCCCAACAGGCCCTCGCGGATCGCGTCGGGGTTGGTGCCCTGGTCGCGGATGATCGCCCGCAGGAACCAGATCGCGTCATAGGCCGCCACGGCGTGCGGGCCGGGGACCTCCCCGAAGGCCACCACGTAATCGCGCAGGAAGATGCGGCTGGCCTGGTTCGTGTAGGCATACGACCATGACGAAACGCCCAGCACGCCGTTGACTAGGCTGCGCGGCAGCAGGCCGGCGCGGGCGGCTTCGTCGGCGTGACGGTAGGCGAACTGCCCCTGCCAGCCGCCGTCACGCAGGTTTTCGAGCAGGGTGGCCGCGTCGCGCGGCGGTCCCCACATCACGATCGCTTCGGGGTTGGCGTCCAACAGGCGCTGGATCTCGTCACCGAGCGCCGCGCCGTCCGCGACCTGGATGCGATCCGCCACGCTCAACCCCACGCCCTGCAGGATGCTCTCGAAGCTGAGCAGGGCCTCGGTCGATTCCACGTCGGACTGGACGAGCGCGATCGAGGAAAGCTCCAGGTCTTCCGTCAGGTAGGTCGCCAGCGCGTAACTGTACACCCGCTCTGGCGCGCGCGTGCGGAACAGCACGTCCGCCGCGTCGTTCGTGGTCAGTGTGTCGCCCGTCGCCGGGGTGAGGACCGGCAGGCCGGTCGCGACCAGCGCGTCGAGCGTGTCGGCGGTGAACAGGCTGTTGCTGTCCGGGCCGAGAATCGCGACGAGGTCCTGGTCGAGCAGTTCGTTGAGGGCCACCTCCAGCGTTTCGGCGGTCGGCTCGGTTGCCAGCGCGGCCAGCTCGAAGCGGTAGTTGGTCCCGTCCGGCGCGGTGATGCCCCCCGCGGCGCTGATCTGGTCCATGGCGAGTTGGGCGCCGTTGGCGGTATCGCTGGTCATCGGGCCTAGATACCCGATGCGCAGCGTCGTCGCAGCCTGGGGCGCCGGGGCTGCCAGCGCCAGCGGCACGATCAGGCCGGCCAACACCACCACACTCACCAGCAGGCCCACCTTGCGGTGTCTCGTGATGTGATGCAGGTTCATTCGCTGCCTCCCAAACAGGTTTATGTCACACCCATTATTATACCTGCCTCATATCGTACACGACATTCGGCAAAAGTGTAAACAGCACCCCGGTCCCGTCCAACCGGCGGTGGCGATGGGACCTCGGTACTTGTGCTATTTTCGATTCGGTGCGAGAATGCCGTATACGGAGGGGAGAGGCGTCCAGTCACCCGGGGCGGGGAGGTGAGCAGACTGAAAGGCCATTCGAGAAGACCTCATATTCTCGCTGGTAGAGCACTCGATGGGCCGAACCTCGTCTTTTTCACCCTTCCCCCTCGTTGGGGAAGGGAAGCGGACCCGAAGGGTGCGCGGGGATGGGGGTTCTCAAACAGTCTCTGAGATCGGGCCAGTGATGGACGGTGTCCAGCATGGGGAGCACGGTGGAAACGGAGAAACCCGGCCTTATTGGGAGGAGGATACCGCGATGCGGTACAAACGCGAGGCACTCCATCACCTGATCGTTCGTGCGCTCCAGCGCAACACCTTCACGGCCAACCAGCCGATTCGCGTGGTCGTGCACGGGAATGACGTCCTGCTGCACGGGTGGGTCAGCCACTCGGACCTGATCCCCGAAGCTGTCGCCACCGTCGAGGCGGTGGCCCCGTTCCTCTACGTCTACAGCTATTTGAGGGTGCGCCACACGGCGGTCAAAGCCTGAGCCGGCGTGTTGCAGGTTTGGGACAGAGACTACCACAGGGGACGCAGAGAGAGACTTTTCTCTCTCACAAATCTCCTCTGTGGTCTCTGTGCACTCTGTGGTTCATCACTCGCCCCGGATTGGAAATGCACCCGCCTGGGCCGGATCGCTACAGGGCGGTCACTTCCTGCGTGTCCTGGTGGGAGGAGGACGACGAGTCGTTGTTGGTCGCAGCGGCGCGCGCCCGCTCGGTCTGGTAGGCGATGATGATCACGAACAACACCACCAGGATCGCCGTCAGGTCGAAATTCACATCGCGCGAGACGAGGTCCGACGCATTGTTCGCCGCCAGCCGGAAGATCAGCGCCACGGCGGCGTTCTGCGCGATCTTGCCGGTGACCATCGGCACGATCATCTTCTGCCACGGGTAGCGGATCATCGCCAGCGGCACGATGATCGCCGCGTCGGGGATGGGCGTGGCCGAGGCCAGCCACACGAAATACGGGATGACGCCGGGGCGTTTGTCGATGGTGCGCTTCGTCCAGCGAAACAGCCCGCTCTTTTCCAGGTCGTGCACCTGCTTGACGAGCGTATGCGCGACGGCGTAGGACGTTACCTCGCCGATGCCGCCCCCCAGGCCCGTCGCCACCCCCAGCGCCAGCGCGTGCCACACCGAGTCGGCATAGATCACCAGCGTGAACATCGGCAGGTTGTAGGGCACGATGATCACCAGCGTCATGTTCGAGAACAGGCCGATCAGGAACATGCCCAGCAGGCCCCAGTCGGCCAGCCGGTCCATGGTAGACGTCACCCGGCCTTCGACGCCCGCGAACACGTCGTGCGACGCCAGCCAGCCGAGCACAGCCAGCACGGCAAGCGTGATGAGGGCGTACTTGATCTCGATACGGCGTGCGCGGATTCTATCTAGCAATAAACGACCTTCCATTCAGGACGGCGAAGCAGGCGCCTGGTCCACCACCGGAAAACGTGATACAGCGCGTCGTACGTGCAGCGGCTCCCCCCAAACCGCACCGGGGCCAGGGGCGTGGACTGGGACAGGTCCCGGGCGACGAACTGCTGAAGCTGGCCGATCATGCCGGCGCTGCTGGTGAAGACGTTCAACTCTTTTTGAGTCAAACCCTCTAACTCGATCATATTGAAAGAGCCGAAGGTTGCCCAACGGTCATCGACCATCAACAGCTTGGCGTGCGTCATGCCGCCGTTGCCCCGGAAGCCGTACAGCCCGATGTTCGGATGCGCCAGCCGGCGGCGCAGCTTGCGCGACCACAGGCGATAGGCCAGCTTGTTGCTCGCGTGCGGCAGGATGATCGTCACGCGGACGCCGCGCCGCGCCGCGGCCAGCAGCGCCGCCTCGATGCGGTCGCCCAGCAGGTACGGCGATTCGACGACGATCGACTGCTCCGCGCGCGCGATCATTGCCAGCACCTCGTCGAAGATCGGGTAGCGACCGGCGCACTGGTTGAGGATGAAATCCTCGCCGGGGCGCGCGGTGTCGAAGGGCGTGGTCGCGCCATCCCACGTCGAGCAGAAATCCTCGGCCAGCGCGCCCACCAGCGGCCCCTCGATGCGCACCATGAAATCGTGCCACGCGAAGTTGTGCTCGGAGATGTTGATCCCGCCCACGAATGCGACGCGCTCGTCGAGGATCACCATTTTTTTGTGGTTGCGATACGGCAGGTAGACGCCCAGCGGGCCGGGCGGCGCCGTCCGGCGGAGCGCCACGCCGCGCCGTTCCAGCGACTCGAACAGGGCGTGAGTCTGTGCGCGTTCCTGGCGCGCTTCGCCCAGGCGGTGGAGCAGGATCGGGTAGATGTCGCTGAGCACGACGTCGGTATAGCCATCGACCATCAGGCGCACATCCGCGCCCTGGGCGGCACGGGCGGCCAGGGAGTCCGAAAACGCGCGCCCCGCCGCGTCGCCCTCATAGGTCATGAACTGGGCGTACAGGCTGCGCTGGCAGGGGGGCAGGTCCGCCGCCAGGGCGCGCAGGAACGCCTCGGCTCCGGCCAGCAGTTGGTAGCTATTCGTCACACGTGCTCCTCGCCAGGTGCGAGCCGCCCCACCCGCGGTGGCTCATCAGGTCGAAACGTAGGGGTTGTCCGCCACCCACCAGCGCCACGGCATCGAGCGCCAGGGCTCGAGCACGCGGCTGCCCAGTCCCACGCGCGGCCCGCTGCGGACGTGCTCGTCCGGCACGCGAGCGGCCTCTTCCACCCACAGCCCGTCGGCGGCGGTCGTCATGTCGGCGCGGTTGTCGCGCCCGTCGACGGCCAGCGCCCGCGCCAGCCGGCCCGGCCCGCTCGTCCAGCGGCGCTGGGGCTGTCCCGCCCGGTTGGCCGCCATGACCGGCAGGCCCTCACGCGGCTCGATCGCCCGGATCAGCACTGCCGCCGGGTGATCGACCGGCTCGCACACGATGTTCAGCAGCCAGTACATGCCGTAGATCAGGTAGACGTAGGCATGGCCCGGCGCGTCCCACATGGGCAGGTTGCGCGCGGTGCGCTTCGCGTAGCCGTGCGAGGCCAGGTCGTGCGGCGTGGAATACGCCTCGATCTCGACGATGGTCCCGCTCAGCCGCGCGCCGTCGAGCTGGCGCACCAGGGTCGCGCCCAGCAGCGCCCGCGCCACCGCCGGGGCGTCCTGGGCGTAGAACTCGCGATCCAGGATCCGGCTCATTGCGCCTCGTCCTCGCCGGCGCCGATGTCGGTCCGGTAGTGTTTGCCCTCGAAATCGAAGCAGCGCGCTGCCGCGTATGCCTGGTCGCGCGCGGCGGCGAGGTCCGGCCCGGTGCCCGTCACGCCGACCACGCGCCCGCCGGTCGTGATCAGCGCGCCATCCCTGGCGATGCGCGTCCCGGCGTGAAAGACCAGCGCGCCGTCCGGCAGCGGGGCGGCCTGTTCGACCGGCAGGCCCGGATCGCTGTGATCCGGGTAGCCCGCCGTGGCGAGGACCACCGTCACCGCGGCCCCGTCGCGCCAGCGCAGCGCCACCCGGTCGAGCGTGCCGTCCACACACGCGTTGAGCACGTCCAGCAAGTCGGTGTCGAGCAGGGGCAGCACCGTCTGCGCGGCGGGATCGCCGAAACGGGCGTTGAGATCCAGCGCCAGCGGCCCCTCGCCGGTCAGCGCCACGCCCACCGACAGCACGCCCCGAAAGCAGCAGCCCGCCTGCTGAAGCCCGGCCAGCGACGGCTCGATGATCTCCGCCCGGATGCGCGCCAGCGTGGCGCCGTCCACGAGGGGAGCCGGGGCAGCCGAGCCCATGCCGCCGGTGTTCGGCCCTTCGTCCCGGTTGTGGAGCCGCTTGTGGTCGCGCACGGAGGGCATCACCGCGATGCTGTTCCCGTCGGTGAAGGCCATCACCGAGACCTCTTCCCCGGCGACGCGGTGCTCGATGATCACCTGGCGCCCGGCGGCGCCCAGCGCGTCGCGTTCGAGCAGCGATCGCAGGATGCCTTCCGCGTCGGACTGGCCCAGCGGCAGAAAGACGCCCTTGCCGCGCGCCAGCCCGTCCGCCTTGATCACGAGCTGGTCGGCGGGCTGGGTGGTCACGTAATCCATCGCGTCGTCGAGCGAGTGAAAGCGCTGGTGGGGCGCGGTCGGCACGCCGCGCGCGTTCATCACCTGCTTGGCGTAAATCTTAGACGTCTCGATCAGGGCGGCCTGGCGGTGCGGGCCGAAAATGCGCAGCCCGGCGGCGGCAAACTGGTCCACCAGCCCCCCGGCCAGCGGTTCTTCCGGGCCGACGACCGTCAGGTCGATCGCCTCGCTCTCGGCGAAATCGAGCAGGCTGACGACGTCCGTCGCGTCGATGGGCACGTTCTGGACGTGGGGCGCGAGCGTGGCCGTCCCGGCGTTGCCGGGCGCGACGGTGATCCGGTTGACGCGCGGCGACCGGGCCAGCTTCCAGGCGATGGCGTGCTCGCGGCCTCCGCCGCCCACTACCAGCACGTGTGTCATGTGTCGCGGGCTCCCTGTCTGGCTCGGATGGTGCCTAGAGTGTATCAAAATGCGGGCCGGGCTGCTCAGTCCTGCCAGCCGTACAGGATATACTGGACCTCGCCGTCCGCGTTGCCGCCGCGCCACACCTCGCGCAGGTGATCGCGGGCGAAGGCGTCCCACGCGTCCCAGTCGGCGCGATCGTACAGGCGCTGGTTCTCCAGCTCGAACTGCCGCCCGAACTCGTAGACGAGCAGCATCTCCGCCCCGGCCTCGCGCCAGCGTTCGGCGATGCCCGCCGGGCTGCCGCCGGGGACGGTCCGGCGGGCGTGGTACCACGCGTCCATCAGCGAGTCGGGACGGCAGCGCACCCGCTCGCCGTCGCAGTACAGCGTGCGCGGCTCCCACAGAAACCAGACGCGCGTCCCGGCGGGCAGGCGGTTGACCTGGCGCATGGCTTCGTAGTGCCAGCCGAGCGCGCCCTCCAGGTACTGCTCGCGGTGATCGTCGCCGCCAGAATAATAGGCGTGGATTCCGCTGGTGATCAGGACCCGCGCCCCGTCGATCAGCGTGAAGACGACGACCAGCCCCACCATCGCACGCACCACGAACCCCAGGTTCAGCGGGCGCGGGGGCAGGTCGCGCAGCGCCTCCAGGCCCAGCCCCGCCGCGACCGCCAGCGGCGGCAGGGCATAGAGCACCAGCCGCGTCTGGACGTTGATGTACGATCCGAACGCGCCCAGCGCCATCCAGCCGAGCGTGACCACCGCCGCCGCGCCCAGCATCCGGCCCGCCGCGGCGCGCGCGCCGGGTTTCAGGCTCGCCCAGCCCAGCGGCACCAGCGGGATCAGCAGCGCGAACAGCGGCCCGACGTCCGACGCATACGTGCCCGCGTTCTCCACCCCGAAGATCGTCGCCAGCAGCGGCATCAGCGGGACCTGCCACGCGTCCGCGCCGTAGGCCAGCCCGGAGCGCGGCTGGCTGTACCAGTCCTGCCGGATGGAATCCATGCCGCCGCCCTCGAAGGCGAACGGGAAAAGCGGGTTGTCGTACCACAGCCCGTTGCGGACCAGCCACGGCAGGAACACCAGCGCCGCCACGCCGCCCGCGACCATCCCCCGGCGCAGCAGCGCGCGCAGGCCGTCGCCCCGGCCCAGCCACGCGATCAGCAGCCCCAGCGCGAGGGGGATCCACAGCGCGGTATATTTGACGCCCAGCGCCAGCCCGGCGGCGGCGCCGGTCAACGCCAGCCAGCCCGCTTCCGCCTGCCCGGCGGCCCGCGCCGCGTGCCAGCGCTCGACGGCCAGCAGCCCGGCCATCATCAGGCCGAGCAGCATCAGGTCCACGTAGGCGAAGGTCATCTCCAGCCAGATCGTGCGCGAGGCCAGCACGGCCACCACCGCCGCCCAGCCCGCCGCCGCGCCGCCATAGCGGGCCGCGCAGCCGCCCGTCGCCAGCAGCGCCAGCCCGCCGATGGCCCAGTGCAGCGGCCCTGCCGCTGTCAGCCGCCCGGTGAGCGCTAGCAGCGCCGCGTAGAGCGTATCCACCAGTTGGGGGAAGCCGAGGAAATGGTTGTCCGCCACGGCGTAGAAGCGGCCCTCGCGGACGTACGCCTGCGGCCCGGCCAGGTGATAGGTCAGCACGTCCCACTTGGCCGGGGGCAGCGTCGCCATGATCAATGCCATGAGCAGCAGCGCCGCCGACGCCCACGCCAGGAAGCCCGGCCAGCCGCCGCCGGGCCGCGCTTCCCGCGCCCAGGCGATCAGCCCGCGCGCCCAGGCGACCGCCTCGCGCCCGGCGACCGCCGCCAGGACCAGCGCGAGGATCGCCATGCTCCACGGGCGGAGCGCCACCACGCCCACCGCCAGGACGGCCAGCGACAGCGCCCCCAGCCCGGCCAGCGCCTCGACCGCGCGCCGTTCCGGGACGCTCCACGGCGCCAGGTCCAGCGGGCGCAGCAGCCGCCGCCCGGTGCCGCCCGCCAGCGCGACCGTCATCCCGGCCAGCGCCACGTCGAGCGCGGCGCCCCCGGCGGCACGGGCCAGCGCCGGGGTGAGCGGCTTGTGCACCCAGTAATACAGGCCGAGCAGGACGGCCATCCACAGCACGGCAGCGGTCACGCCGAGGGCATAGCGTGCGTTCGGGCGAGCTGTCACCGGGCGCGGCCTCAGTTGAGAATGCCGGCGTAGGACAGCGCAACCATGATCCGTTTTTGGGCCGGGTAGCTGGCGGGCTGGAAGGTCGTGCCGGTCAGCATTTCGTAGACACGCTGGTATCGCTGGGTGATGGTGATCGCCATCTCGTTGGTGATCGGCGGGAGTGTCTCGTGTTCGTCGAAGCCCTGGGCCTGGTACCACAGCCGGATGAATTCCTTGTCGAAGTTTTCCGGCTCCTGGCCCACCTCGAACAGCTCGTCGTAGGAATCGGCGCGCCACAGGCGGCTGCTGTCGGGTGTGTGCAGCTCGTCGATCAGGACTAGGTCGCCGTTCAGGTCCAGGCCAAACTCGTATTTGCTGTCCACCAGGATCAGGTCGGCCAGGATGCTGAGCTGGCGCCCGCGCAAGAACAGCTTGAGCGCGATCTCCTGGATGCGCTCCCACAGGGCGGGCGCGATGCCGAGCGCGATCACTTCCTCGTCATTGAGCGGGTGATCGTGCGCGCGGCCAAATTCCTTGGCGGTGGCGGTGACGATCGGCGTGTCGAGTTCCTGGTTTTTGTGCAGGCCATCGGGGAAGGTGACGCCGTAGATGGTGCGCGCGCCCTGCTCGTACTGCTTCCACAGGCTGGCCGGGGTGATCCCGCTGATGAAGCCGCGCACCACCACCGCGACCGGCAGCGGGTTGGCGGTGAGCGCGATCGTCACGTTCGGGTCGGGCACGTCGATCACGTGGTTGGGCACGATGTCGGCGGTGTGCTCGAACCACCAGTTGGTCAGTTGGTTGAGGATCTGCCCCTTGTACGGCACCTGCCCGACGTGCTGGTTGAACACGTTCACGCGGTCGGTCGAGATCAGCACGCGCCGGCCATCGGACAGCGCGTAATTGTCGCGCACCTGGCCGCGCTCGGCGGTCAGGCCGGGCAGGTCCATCGACTCGAGCGCCAGGGGAATCATGGGTTCAATCTGTCCAGGCGTTAACATGCTCATTGCTCCGTCATTGGTGAGGGCGGTTCGACCGGGTATTTGCGCCCGTTGGCTTCCATTTTGCGCGCGATACTCGTGCTCACGTCCAGGTCCAGCGCGTTCGCCAGCGTCAGGCAGTAGATCATCACGTCGGCCAGCTCGTCGGCCATCCGGTCGCGGTGCGAACCCGTCCCGGCGAGCGTGCGGGCCTCGGCGTTGTCCACCCACTGGAAGACCTCCATCAGCTCGGCGGCCTCGATGGCGATCGACATCGCCAGGTTTTTGGGCGAGAAGAACGGCTCCCAGCCGCGCGCGTGCGTGAACGCGGCGATAGCGGCCTTCAGGTCGGCGACTCGGGTTTGCTGGTCGTTCATCGGGTGGTTCCTGTCGGCTGGCTCTGGACCTGTGTACGTCCCAATGATAATGCCGAACCGCAATTGGGGAAAATGGGGTGGGGCGTGGAGACGGCGCGGGGAGGAAAGCTCCCCAGGACGCCCGGAGGGTGGGGGGCGTCCCGGGGAAGCTCGCCGGGAGAAATCAGTCGAAACTCAGCCGCTCGCGCCACACCCAGCCGGTGATGCCCGTCGCGTCCTGCGCGATGAGGTACCAGTTGCCGGTGTCGGGCGTGTCGAACCGGATCGGCCCGGTCACCGGCCCGCCGATCACCCGCACCGCCGAGCCTTCGACCAGGCTGGCGATCCACGCGCCGGTGTGCACGTCCGGCAGCGACCAGGCGCGCGCGTTGGCACGCGCCACGGCGGTGGGACCCTGCGGCCCCGGTGGCGGCGAGAAGCGCAGCCGGTTCTCCCACACCCAGCCGGTTGCGCCGCCCGCCACGTTGATCGCGCGGACCTGGAACCAGTTGCCGGTATCGTCCGTGTCGAGCCGGATCGGCCCGTTGACCGGCCCGGCGATCACGGCGAGCTGCGTGCCGGGCGCAAACGTGGTCACCACCTCGCCGTCGCGCACGTCCGGGATGGACCAGGCGCGCGCGTTGTCCAGCGCAGTGGCGATCTGCGCCGGGTACTCGGTGGGCACCGCCGCGCAGTCGCCGGACGTCTGCCCGTCAGCCGCGGCGACCCAGCCGCCGAAGGCGTGATCGAGCAGCAGGTGGTAGGCGTCGTAGGTTTGCAGGGTGACGGCGTACGGCTGGCCCGGCTGGATGGTGCCCTGCGGGTTGGCGCGCCGCGATTCGTGGTAAAGCTGCGCGGCCCGCGGGCTGGAGAAGAAGCACAGCGTCTCGAAATCGTTGAGCGGCGTCGTATCGACCGGCACGCTCGCGCAGTCGCCGCTGACGCCGCCGCTGCGCCGGTCCACCCAGCCGCCGTAGGCATCATCGACGGCGACGTAATAATGCTCCGCGCGCTGCATGGTCACGCGGTACGCCACGCCGCCGGGCAGCGTGTCCTTTTGCTGGCTGGGGGTGGTCAGCGGCGCGTGGTAGAGGATGAGCGATTCCAGCGCCCCGGTGAAGGTGCAGTCGCTTTGTGCCTGGGCGGGGGCGGCGCCGCCCGGCAGCGCGCCGAGGGCGAGTATCAGGCTGGCGAGCAGAATGGCGACTGCCGCAGTCGTTCGCGTCGTCAGATGCATGATGGGCTCCTTATGCTCGGTGATCACCCTCATTATACGGGCGTTCCGCGCAGCACAGCCGGAGCGCAGGCCAGCCGCCAGAAATGCATAGGGCGCCCGTCGATCAGGTCGCGGGCGCCCCGTAGATTCCGAACTCAGCGCGCGGCTTACTGGGCCACGTAGCCGCCATCCACCAGGAACGGCGACCCGGTGATGAATGAGGCGCCATCCGAGCACAGGAAGACGACCAACTCGGCCACTTCTTCCGGCGTGCCCAGCCGCCCGACCGGGTGCGCGCTCGCGAGCTGTTCGAGCACGTCCTGCGGCAGGCCCTCGTCGACCATGGGCGTGTGGATGAACGCCGGGCAGACGGTCACGGCGCGGATGCCCTGCTTGGCGTACTCCATGGCGGCGGTCTTGGTCAGGCCGATCACGCCATGCTTGGCGGCGACATACGCCGGCGCGGTGGCAAACCCGACGTGGCCCAGGATCGAGGCCATGTTGACGATCACGCCGCCGCCCTGCTTTGCCATCTCGGGGATCTGGTACTTCATGCCGTAGAACACGCCGGACAGGTTGACCCCGATCACCTTGTTCCAGCCATCGACCGAATAATCGGCGGTGTGAGCGGCCTCGCCGCCGATGCCCGCGTTGTTGCACGCGAAGTCCAGGCGGCCATAGGTCTCGACCGTCTTGTTGACCAGGGCCTCGACGTCGCTGCTCTGCGACACGTCGCACGGGACGAAGATCGCCTCGCCGCCCTGTTCCTTGATCAGCCGGACGGTTTCCTCGCCGCCGTCCCTGGCGACATCACTCACAACCACTTTCACGCCTTCGCGGGCGAAAGCCAGCGCGGTCGCGCGGCCAATGCCCGAACTTCCACCGGTGACGATAGCGACTTTGTTTTGTAGACCGTTCATGCGTGTTAGTCTCCTTAGATTGCAATGCTGATGGACGGGTCGTTAGTACCCAACTCCTCTGAGATTGTACAAAATTTCACAATCTCTGCCCAACGTTTTGGGAAACCTGTAAGGAGTGATTAGGGTGGGTGTTACACAATGGGCGGCTGTTCGCCGGGAACTGGGGGTGAGCCGCCCCCGCAGCAGCGCGCGCGAGGGCGGGCGGGTCGAGCGTGCTTAGCGGTACTCGCCAGTGCTGTAGACGTAGACGAACGGCTCGTCATAACCGCCGTCCGCGCTCCAGTTGAAGGCCCAGTGGGCGTCGGTGATCGACATATTCACGCAGCCGTGGCTGTGGCGATAGCCGAAGCCATCGTGCCAGTACGTGCCGTGCAGCGAGATCGCCTGGTCGTAGTACATCACGTAGGGCACGTTTTCCAGCGAGTAGAAATCGGCCTGGCCCTCGGCGCCGCTCATGTGCCCGTTGACCTGGCGCGTGTACACGTTGAACAGCCCTTCGTTCGTGGGCCAGTCTTCCAGCCCGGACGAGATCAGCGTGGCGAAGACCGGCGTATCGTCCTCGTACGCGATCAGGACCTGCTCGTACAGATCGATCGAGAACCAGCGGCCTTTCACCTTCGACGGGCGCTCGACCGGCAGCACGCGCGCCACGCTCGTCTGGCGGACCCAGCTATCGGGGCCGACGAGATACCATTCCCAGCCGTCGATCTCCGCCGTGGCGAAGATGTTCACCCGGCGGTAGCGTTCCAGGATCGGGCGGTTTTGATCGCCCGCGGCGCCGGGGTACGGGCTGGGGTAGGACGGGATCAGCACCCAGGCCATCGGGTAGGCCAGCGCATCGTCCAGGTAGACGCCGGCGAACTCGCTGGGCCGCGCCACGGCGAGCTGGCTGGCCGGCATCCACTGCCCGGCGTTGACTTCGATCCAGTCGCCCTGGACCGCGTTGACGGTCACGTAATTGAAGCCCTCGTCGATGCCGCCGATCGGATTGCCGCCCGGCGCGTCGTAGATCGTGGCCGCGCCGCCGACGATCTTCCGGAACGCGAACCGCGCGATCTCGTCCTTGTTCACGGCCAGGGGCCGCACGTTCGGCTCCGGATGCAGCAACATCTCGTCCAGCAGCATCTGGTATTCGACGGTGGGCAGCCCGGCAGCGCAGCCCGGACCGGCGGGGTTTTCCATGCACGCGGTGCGATCGGGCCCGGTGGCCCCCACCAGCCCGGCGGGAATCAGACTCACACTCAACAACAAGACGAAGATCAGGCTTCGACGGTACACGACGGACCTCCTGAAATAAACCACAATTCCATCACGCTCTAGTCGTCAATATTGTAGCAAATTCGCACCGGGGCCGGTATACGCGGGATACCTACGCTCGCGCTACGACGCGCGCTCCTGGTCGGCCAGCCGCTGCGCGAAAAACGTCAGGCGCAGCAGGATCGCCTGGTACAGTTCGCGGGTCAGGGCGAGTTGGCCGTGGAGATCGGACGTTTCTTGCAGCGGATCGCGCAGCGACCAGTGAATGAACTCGGCGCGGGACAGCGCGATGGGCATCTCGGTTTCGTGCACGCGATCGCATACCGTGATCACGAACTCGAAATCGCTGTCGCCCAGGGCGTGAAAGGTCTGCATCACCAGGTTGTCCGACGGGACGCCGCGTTCGTCGAGCACGCGGTACATCACCAGGGGGATGTCTCTGGCCGGCGTTAGCCCGGCGCTGCGCGCCCGCAGCGATCCGCCGGAGAGGTGGTTGGCGACGGCCTCGGCCATCAGCGAGCGCATCCCGTTCGTCGAGCACAGGAACAACACCCGGCGCGGGCGTTGGAGCCGGGCCATTGGCCGCGAGAGCGACGGGCTGTACCGCTGCCACCAGTGGCACACCTCGCGCGTCGTGGCGAGGTTGGGGCTGTAATAGCGGCGGCGGGCGTCGCCGATGCTCTGGTGCGCCTCGATGAGCTTGCAGTCGGCCATCACGCTCAGGTGGTGCGACAGCAGATTCTGGCTCAGGCCGGTGGCGTTCATCAACTCCGAATTGGTCTGATCGCTGTACATCAACAGCTCGAACAACGTGAGCCGGTTGGCATCCGAGAGCGCCTTGAAGATGTCAACCAGTTGAGACTCGTCGATCATCGAAACCTTGCTTTCTTGTGTGCTGCGTTTGAACACGATCTAACCATAAAACGATGCGGCCAAGCAGTGTCGTTTGGCCGCATAAACTGCGTCAACTTGTCTGATACCTGACGAATGCTCCGCCGGGCGCTACTCGATCGCGCGCGCCACCTGCTCGATCACCCAGCGCAGGTTGGCGTTGCGGGCCGTCTCCAGGGCGCTGTCACACGCCGCCCGCGCACCGGACGGGTCGCCTTCGTGCTCGGCCCGGCGCGACTCGGCCAGCCAGGCGAGCGCGCGCCGGTCGGCGTCCGCATCCTGCCGGTCGAGATCGTCGCGCCGCTCGTACAGGATGTCGAGCAGCGTGTTGATCTGGTCGGCGCTGGCCTGGGGCTGGTTGAGCTGGGCGTGAGAATGCGCGATCAGCGCGTGGATGAACGCCAGGTCCTTGAGGCTGGCGTTCTCGTGACGGTCCAGCAGCGCCAGCGACTGCTCGGCGGCCTGGAGCGTCGCCCGGCGGCGTTCCAGCTCGTCGAGCGTGCTGCGCAGGTCGTCCGAGGCGCGGCGGGCCAGATTGGTGTATACCGTCACTTTCTGGTAGTACACCGCGGCCTGTTGCAGGTCCCCCGCCGAGCGGTAGGTGTCGGCGATGGCTTGCAGCGTGGTGCTGATGCGCTCGTCGCTGCGCGGGACGTGCCCCGTCTCGATCTCCAGCGCCTCTTCGAGCGCCACGTGGGCCTGTTCGTAATTGCCCTGCTCGCCGTACAGGCCGCCCAGGATGCGCAGCGTTTCGGCGAAGGCCACCGGCTGGAGCGTCCGGTCCATGTAGACCAGCACCTCGTGATGGCGCGCGATGGCCGCCTCCACGTCGCCGCAGTCTTCCTGCGTCTCGGCCAGCAGTTGCAGCGTCTGCACCAGCCGGGCGTTGGCCTGCTGGGGCTGGGCTTTTTCGGCCTCCAGCGCTTTGCGCAGCGGCTCGATCGCGTCCTCGAAGCGGCCCGCCTCGCGCAGCGCCCGGCCCAGCGCGCGCCACGTATCGGCGGCGGCGACGGTGCGCGGCGCGTGGTGGTTGAGCGCCTCGCGGTACGACAGCTCTGCGTCGTGATAGTGACCCTGGCTGCGGTGCGCCTCGGCGATGGCGTGGTGCGTCAGGGCGACCTCGACCGGCGACTGGTCCGGCTGTTCGGCGGACAGCTCCAGCGCCTCGGTCCAGACGGCGCGGGCCTCGTCGTAGCGCTCCGCCTGGGCATAGGCGCGGCCCAGGTTGCGCAGCGTGTCCGCCCGGTCGCGGGCCATCAGTTGGGCGGGCTGGTGTTCCAGCGCGGCCTGGTAATGCTGGATGGCGGGCATCACCCGCCCGGCGTCGCGGTGGACGTTCGCCAGCTCGCACAGCACCTGGCCCAGTTCCTGGGGATCGCCCCATTTCTCGGTCTCTTCGAGGGTTTGCTCGTAGACCTGCACGGCGCTCGCGTCGTCCAGGGCGGCCAGCGCCCGCGCCAGCCGGTGCAGGATGTCGCGCGTCTGGCGCGGCGCGTCGACGCGTTCCAGCACGTTGAGCGCGCGCCGGTAGACGCGGGCCGCTTCGGAAAGCTGGCCCTGCGCCTCGTGCGTCTGGCCCAGCGAGCACAGCACGTCGGCGGTGTGCACCGGGCTGACGTCTTCCACGTCGCGCAGCACGACCAGCGCGTCCTCGTAGACGCCGATCGCTTCCGCGTAGCGGTTCAGGCCGCCCAGCGTGTGGGCCAGCGTGGTCAGGACGCGCGCCACGACGTCCGGCTGGTCTTCGCGGCTGAGCAGGGGCAGCGCCGCGCGCAGGCTCTCGACGGCTTCGGCGGGGCGGCCTTCCTCAAGCAGGATCGCTGCGATCGTCTCCTGGTCCAGGCCCTGCGTCGCCTCGTCCGGCTCGTGCTCGAACGCTTCGCGCAGGTGCCGCAGCGCCGTCTCCGCCTCGCCGGTGGCGCGGTAGCCGTGGCCGGTCAGGCGGTGCGCCAGCGCGTAGGTCGCCGGCTCGGCATCGCGCACGGCGCCGGTCAGCAGCGGCTCCAGCGTGATGACGCTTTCTTCGGCGCGGTCCAGCGCCATGTACGCCTCGCCCAGGTCGCGGCTGGCGGCCCAGGCGGCGAGCGTGTCCGGGAAGTAGCGCGCGGCCAGCGCCTGGTTGCGCTCGGCAATCTCCAGCGCCAGCGCGGGGCGGTTGTCGGCCAGCAGCGAGCGCGCGGCCAGCCCCAGCAGCAGCGTCCGGATCGCCGGGCGGGGGTCGGCCAGCGCCTCGGCGGCGCGCACGCTGAGCATCTGCGCCCATTCCGCGATCGAGAACTGGGCGCGGATCGGGCGGTCCATGGCCTGCTGGGTGCGGGCGCGAATGGCCTGGGCGTACCCGTACTGGCGCAGGTTGGGGCTCCCCGTCGCCGCGAGCTGATCGACGATCTCCTGCGACACGTCGAGCGCGGCGGGCAGGCGTTCCTGCTCCACCAGGGCGCGGTGCAGCGCCAACTGGGTGATGAAGTGCGCGTCCGGCTCGGTGGCAGGGTTGAAATGGCTGAGCGCCAGCCGGTAATTGGCGACCGCCCGGTCGAGGCTGCCGGTTGCGCGGTAGGCGTCGGCCACGTGGTACAGCGCCAGCGCGATCCGGTTCTCGTCGCGCTCGGGGATGCTCTGCGCGAATTCGACCTCTTCCTTGAAGGCGTCCAGCGCCCCGGCGTCGTCGCCCTGGCGGGCCAGCGCCCGCCCGATCGTCCGGTAGGCGTCGGCGACGTCGGCGGGGGCCTCCGCCTGTTTGAGGTGGCCCACCGCTTCGCGCGCGATCTCGACCGCCCGGGCGTCGTCGCCGGACAGGCTGGCGATCCCTGCCAGCAGGCGCAGCGTCCGTCCCAGCCGCAGCGCGTCGGGCGCGGGGGTCTCGCGCTGGAGCGCGAGCGCCGACTCGAGCCTCTCGCGGGCGGCGGCGTGCTGGCCGTCGCTGGCGAGCGCCGCACCGTACCCGCGCAGAATCCGCGCGCGGACCGCGCCATCGTCGGCGCAGCAGTCCAGCGCCGCTTTGTAGCCCTCCAACGCCTGGGCCGTGTCGCCTTGCAACAGGTGAATCTGGGCGCGCAGCAGCGCCGTCTCGGCGTCGTCCTGCCCTTCGATGGCGTCCAGCGCGCGATCGTACTGCCGCGCCAGCAGGAACAACTCGGCGCGGGCGTAGGGCGTGGCCTCCGGGGCGTGTTCCATCTCGGCGACGGCGGCGGAGTAGCGCCCCTGGGCCTTGAGGATGAGCGCCCGTTCCAGGTGGGCGGTCGGCGCGTCGTCGAGCACTTCCAGCGCGTCGGGCAGGCGGCCCATGTGGCGGTACACGCGCGCCAGCCCGCGCCGGACCACGCTCAGCGACTCTGCCGCGCCCAGGTTATACAGCAGTTCGGCGGCGGTGATCAGCGCTTCGGCGGCCTGCGCGGAGCGCCCGCTCATGTCGTGCAGGCGGGCCAGCGCCACCAGCGTCTCGGCGACGGCGTGCGGGCTGTCGGTCGCCTGCCGGATCTCCAGCGCCCGGTTGAGCGCCTCCTCCGCGGCGTAGGCGGCGCCCTTATCGGTCAGGTCCAGCCCGGTGCTCGTCAGCGAGGCGGCCTCGGCGCGCGGCCCGGTGATCTCCGGCAGGCTCGCGTCCGGATCGCCGTTCAGCGCGTCGGGCTGGTACTCGCGCAGGTAGGGGCGCAGCGCGTCGAACAGGGGGTTCGGCCCGCGATCGGCTACCAACCGGTGCACGTGCAGCAGCGCCGGCTCGGCGCGGTACAGCGCCAGCGGATCCTCGAGGTGGGCGCGGGCGAATTGCAGCGCCCAGATGCGCACGCGCTTGTCGAGGACGTCCTTTTTCTCGCTGGCGGCGGCGCGCGCGTGGGCGACCGCGTGCATGGTGTACGACTGCGGATCGCGGTGATCGCGCCGGATGAACCCGTATTCGGCCAGGACGATCAGCCCCCGGCGCGTCGCCAGCGGCGATCCGAAATGAGCCACGGCGTGCAGCCCGTCGAAGGGCGCGCCGCTGGCCGGAAAACTGCCGAACGCGTCGAACAGGGTCTGGTAATCGCGCGGCAGCGCCGCCAGCGACACGTCGAGCGCCCGGTTCAGGCTGGCGATCGCGGCGCTGGCCGGCTCGGCGTCCGGCGCGGCGTCGTCGTCCGCCGCCGGGGGCAGGGCGGGTTCCTCGTCGAGCGCCAGCGCCTCCTCCAGCTCGGCCAGCGAGAGGCCGTCGCGGGCCACCAGCCGCCCGGCCAGCACCAGAGCGTAAGGGTGATTGCCCAACGCCAGCGCGATTCGTCCCAGGTCGCCGCGCAGGCGGCGCGGGTCCTCGATCGCGGCGTGGAAGGCCAGCGCGTCGACGGCGGCGGCGTCGTCCAGCGCGCGCAGCGTGACGGTGTCCGGCGGGTCGTCGGGCGCCGGCTCGTCCGGATCGGGCACTTCGGGCGGCGTCTCGACCGCCAGCAGGACGTGCTCGGTCAGCGTCGCCAGGACGTCCCGCACCGGGTCGCCGGGGGCGGTGTTGTCCACGATCAGCAGGGTGTGCTCGTCCAGGCGTTCGGCGAGCCGCGCGCGCCGCGTGCCGGGATCGTCCAGCGCCAGCAGGTGCGGCAGGTCCAGCGCCAGCGCCAACGTCTGCTCCAGGCGGGCGGGCTGGTCGATCCACCAAATGCGGCGGAAACGCTGGCGGGTGCGCTCGTGCCCTGCGATCGCCGCCAGCAGCGCCGTCTTGCCGACGCCCGGCTCGCCGCGCACGGTCATCGGGTGGCCGGCCAGCAGCGGGCGCAGGACGCGTTCCAGCTCGGCCTGGCGCCCGGCCAGCACCGGCGGACGGGACGGGGGCGCCAGCGCGGCACGCGCCGACTCGATGACCTGCGGCGCGGGGCGCGGGTACCAGCGCGGCGGCAGCGGGGGAATCGGCTCCTCGGGCTGCGGCTCCGGCGCGTCGAGGCGAAACGGCGCGAGATCGAGGCGCGCCGCGTCCTGCTCGATGGGCACGGCCAGCAGTTGCTCGGTCAGCCTCAGAAATTCCTCGGCGCGAAAGCCCGCCAGCGCCGGAGAAAACGAGGGAAGTGTAGTCGTGTGTTTTTGATCGGTCATAGCCCCGGATTGTAGTAGCAGGCAGGGGGTTCTGCAACTGGCCGGCGGCGGCTGTAAAAACTCGTTAAAGCGAGTTTACAATCATGCGCGCACGCGCCCCGGACGCGGTATACTGTGCAGATACGGACTTAAAGAGGGGTTTCTCTTAAGGAGCACGACTCACATGGACGTTTTGTGTATAGGCGAGGCGCTCATCGATTTCGTCTCGCGCGAGCGCGGCGCGACGCTCGTCACCGCCTCCGAGTACAGCGCGGCAACCGGCGGCGCGCCGGCCAACGTGGCCGCCGGGCTGAGCAAGCTGGGCCGCCATGCTCGCATGATCGCGACCGTGGGCGATGATGCCTTTGGCCGCAAGATCGAGCACGACCTGGCGGCGGTGGGAGTGGACTGCGCGCTGCGCATCGATCCCGACCATTTCACCACGCTGGCATTCGTCAAGCAGGGCACGGGCGGCGACCGCGATTTCGAGTTCAGCTCCGGCGCGCACGATTACCTGCTGCCCGACCAGATCACCGAGGCGGACGTGCGCCAGGCGCTGGTGCTGCATTACGGCTCGATCAGCCTGCGCTCGCCCCAGTCGCGCGAGGCAACGCTCAAGGCGATCGAGCTGGCGAAAAACGCGGGCGTCGTGTGCTCGTGCGATCCGAACTGGCGGGCTGACCTGTGGCCGGATCACGACCAGGGCCGCGCCGCGATGCTCGAGTCCATCGCGCACGCCGACATCCTGAAGATCAGCGATGCCGACCTGGAATTCCTGGCGCCTGAGCACGGCGACGATTATGCTACCGAGCTGGACGTGATCGGGTTCAAGGGGCGGCTGGCGGCGGTCACGTTGGGCGCGGACGGCACCTGGTACAAGGCCGGCTCGCGGACCGGGCAGGTGCCCTCGCCACACGTGGTCGTCGTCGAGACGACCGGCTCGGGCGACGCGTTCACGGCTGCCCTGCTGGACAGCCTGATCGCGCGGCGGTTCGACCTGGGCAGCATCGGCGATGACGAGCTGCGCGAGATTATGCTGCGCGCGTGCGCCGCGGGCGCGCTCACGGCGACCGGCTATGGGGCGATTCCATCGCTGCCGGGCGCGAAAGAAATCGACGCCCTGCTGCGCATGATGCGGAACAACGCGCCCGCCGTCGAGTAACATCCAGCACACACGACTCGCGATTGGCCTCGCCCCAGGTGCCGGACGTTGGGGGCGGGGCCGGTCGCTGCCCTCGCTCGACCGCGCCGCCGGCCCCTCAGCGGTCGGCGGGCGCAGACTCCCCCGCCGCCAGCCGGACGCGCTGCCGGTGGAGCCGGTACGCGATGGCCGACAGCACCACGCCAGCCGCAATCACGCCCGCGCCCGCGGTGAACGCCGTCTGAACGCCCTCGACGATGGCCCAGGGCGGCGCGTCGGTGACGTCGACGCTGGCGGGCAGGTCGGCGACGGACAGCACCCGGCTGGCGAAGATGGCGCCGATGAGGGGGATGCCCGTCACCTGGCCCATCGTGCGCGACAGCGCCAGCAGGCCGGACGCCACGCCCAGCCGCTCGCGCGGGGCGGCGCCCATGATCGCGCTGTTGTTGGGCGACTGGAACAGCCCCGCACCCAGTCCCAGCGGCAGCAGGCGCGCGATGTAGCCCAGCGTCGAGGTGTCCGCGTCCAGCGAGGCCACGGCGAAGCACGCGCCCACCAGCACGACCAGCCCCAGCAGCGAGATCCCGCGCGAGCCGTAGCGGTCCGAGAGCGCGCCCGCGACCGGCGCGGTGAGTCCCAGCGCCGCCGGGACCACGGTCAGGTACAGGCCAACGCGCCGGGGGCCGAACCCCTTGACCAGTTCCAGGTAAAACGGTAGCACGAACATCCCCGCGATGATGATGAACACCATCAGGCCGGTGAGCAGGCTGATGCTGAAGATCGGGTCGCGGAACAGGCGCAGGTCGACCATCGGCTGGGCGCGGCGCGCCTCGACGACCAGGAAGACGACCAGCCCGGCGACCGCCCCGGCCAGCAGCGCCAGGATGGCCGGATCGACCCAGCCGGTGGTCGGGCCGAAGGTGAGGCCGAGGGCCAGCGCCACCAGCGTGCCGAACATGATCACCGCGCCGATCGCGTCGAAGCGCTGGCCGCCGGGCGGGTGCCAGTCCGGCACGAAGCGGCGGACCATCGCCAGCCCGATCACCCCCACCGGCAGGTTCACCAGGAAGATCGCGCGCCAGCCCACCCCGCCGATCAAGACTCCGCCCAGCGTCGGCCCCAGGCTGATCCCCAGCGAAACCACCGTCCCGCTGATGCCCAGCGCCCGCCCGCGCTCGGACCGGGGAAACGCTTCGGTGATGATGGCGATGCCCAGCGCCTGCATCATGGCCGCGCCCGCGCCTTGCAGCGCCCGGAACGCGATCAGATAACCGGCGGACGGCGCTAGCCCGCACAGCACCGACGCCGTGGTGAAGACGGCCATGCCGGTCATGTAGATTTTCTTCTTGCCGATCATATCGCCCAGCCGGGCCACGCCCAGCATCATCGAGGTGACCACCAGCAGGTAGCTGACCACTACCCATTGGACGGTGGCGAAGCTGGTGTCGAGTTCCTCTTCGAGCGTGGGCAGGGCGACGTTGACGATGCTGCCGTCGATGGTGGACAGGAAGATCCCCATCGCCACGCTGAGCAGCACCCACCATTTGCGCGAGGTGTCCGTTGAGGTTTGCATGGTACTGTGTGTCGATCCTGGATTGTGTTGGCGCGTTCCCCAAAAAAGGGCTAGCCAAGTATACCGTATCTCTTATACAATCATGGCCCATCGACGACCGGAAGGGACATTACTGGATGAAAATTCACTACACGCTGGACGAGAGCGCGGCGCGGCTGCCGCTTGCCATCCGCAGCAGCGAGGGCGTGTACGACAACGCCGCCGCGCTGCGCGGTGCGCCGGGCATTCAACTGGTCGAGCTTACGACGCAGCACGTGCTCAACACCGGGGCGGCCCTGGGCGACGAGCTGGCGCACTTTTTCGAAGAAGACGCTCCCAGCGAGGCCGATCCGTATAACCTCAAGACGTGCTACACCAACCGCGCCGTTCTCGAGGACCTGCTGCGCGATCTCAGCGAGGCGCCGCTGGTCGCGCTCGACGAGATCGAGGCCCTGTTCCCGCCGTCGCTCGACCACGAGCTCAACGTGCTGCTGGCGCTGACGGTGGTCGGCGTCCCGGCGTTCGGCTACGTCCGCACCTACGACGATTCCGAGGGCGAGGAATATCACGGCATCGTCGTCAACCTGGCCCAGGCCCGGCCCCACCTGGAGGACACGCTCGGCCAGTTCTCACTGAGCCTGCTCATCGATACGATCCGCTACGGGTTGTTCAATCACGAGGTCTTCCAACTGGCCTACGGCAGCTTCTGCGAGGCCATCGGGCGCATGCCCGACCGCCTCTCGGACCGGCTGAAGAACACCCTCATGAGCCGGGGAATCGCGTGGTATATGGGCTATCGCCACGACCTGGCCTTCTACGACAGCGCCCAGGGCACGCCGGGGGATAGCCTGGAGGCACACGTCCAGCAGTGGAACGCGCTGGTTGCCGGGGTGGGCAAGAAGAAATTCGCGGACTGGCTGGTCGACGATCTGAGCCACGCCGCCAGCGAGTCCGGCCACGCGAGCGAGCAGTGCATCGACGTCGTGGGCTACCACGTCGCCCGCACGCTGGCCGAGCATTACGGCGAGGACAGCCTGCGCGACTCGGTGGCGGAAGGGCCGGACACGTTCCTCTCGCTGTACAACGCGTTGGGCGAGCACCGGCTGGATGGGCTGACCCGCGCCTGACCCGGCGGCTAGACCTGGGCCAGCCGGTCGATGAGATCGCGAAACAGGTTGATCTTCAGCGTCACGTCCGGCGCGCTGGCGGCCAGGTTGGCCTGGGCCAGCGGCACGATCTCCACGCCCGGATACAGCCGCGCGTAGTCGATCCGCTCGATGTCGCCCGGTTCCGCCAGGTGCACGATCAGCGGAACCGGCCCCACTTTCACCGTATACAGCCGCACCACGCCCGCCAGGTCGTCGAGCGTCGACACGACGATGAACGCGTGCTCGGCATCGACCTCGATCTCGTTCGGATGCTGGTAGAAGGTGAACGTGCAGCGGCGCCGCAGGTGGCCGGTCAACAGCCGGATCACGCCGTGCATGTGGTGGTTTTCAGAAGTGATGACGCCTGCATGCAGACTGCCGCGATTCGACATCGATGGTTGCTCCTGTTTCAGGGATGGATGGCCGGGCGCGCGTCACATCTCGCTACGCAGACTGTATCATACTCGCCGGAGACGTTCCAGGGTCCGTTGGTACTGGTGGCCGGGCTCTGCCGGATGCAAACGGGACGGGCTGCCCGGTTGCAGCGCCGCCCCGCCACGGTGTCCGGAGTCGCGTCCGCGCCGCTAGCGCGCCTGGATCGTGATGTCCCCGACGTTGGTGAGCAGGATCACGTTGGCCTCGCCGCCGTTCATCTGGCCGGCATAGCGCTCGACGGGCCCCTCGGTCGTCTCCTCGACCGCGTCCATCTCCAGGTCGACGACCGTGATGTCGCCGACGTTGGTGCTGGCCTCGAAGCGGGCCGCGGTGGTGCGGGGCAGGGTGACTGTCACCGCGCCGACGTTAGTTTCGAGCTTGTAGGTGCCGGTGTCGCCGATCGCGCCTTCGAACTGCACGTCGCCCACGTCGGTCGTCACGCTGAGCGCGGTCGTCACGTCAAGCCCCGCCAGCAGGATTTTGCCGACGTTGTTGGTGATCCGGGCGCGGCTCAGGTCCAGGTCCTGGATGCTGACGTCGCCCACGTTGTTGTTCACGTCCAGCCGCAGCGCGGGCGGCACCGTGATCACCATGTCCACCGTGTTGGTGCGCGACTCGTCGGTGTGCTGGGTCTGCACGCCGTTGATCACGATCTGCACGTTCGTCTGCTGGACCACGATCGCCATATCGGCCAGCTCGGTTTCCGCCTCGTCGAGCGTATCGCCGAACGCGGTGAACGTCGATTCGACGGTGATCGTGTTCTCGCCGCCCGGCTGGATCGTCACCTTGCCGACGTTGTTGCGCACGGCCAGCTCGAGCGGCTGTTCCGTGTCGAGGGTGATGGTCTGGGTATCACTGCGGGACGCCTGTTTGTTTTCGCTGACGCTGATGTTGTTCTCGCCACACGCTGCCGCGGTCAGGGCAACGAGGGCGATCAGGGCAACGCGTAAACCCCACGTTTTGATCATAGATTGGGGATGCTCCTTGATGTGCTGAGAGTCAATCTGCGCAACAGCTTCGACGCGCTCTGGTCCCGGCTCGCTCGCCGCTCACCGGACCTCGACGGTGATGTCGCCGGTGTTCGTCTGCAGGTCCAGCGCGACCCGGTCACTATCCTGGCCGAGCGTCCCGGTCCATCGCTCGTTGGGGCCGGTGCTGGCCGTGTCGGTCGGAACATAGCGGTCGAACAGGTCGGATACGGACACCTTGCCGACATCGGAGCGGGCCGACAGCGCAACGCTGGCGTCTTGCGGCAGGCGCACGGTGATCGAGCCGATGTTGGTTGCTATCCGGTTGGACCGCCCGTCGGGTTCGCCGGTCAGGCTGCCTTCGAAGCGGATGTTACCGGTGCTCGTTTTCAGTTCGAGCGCCTCTGCCTGCACGTCTTCGACGGTGATGTCGCTGACGCTGGTGGTGATGTCGAGTACCACGCGCTCCGGCACGGTGATGACCAGGCGAATCTGGCCGCCGATCGACAGGAACTCCGAGAAATGGTCGATCTCGTTCACGTTCTCGGACTCGATGCGGATCGTGTCGTCCTGCGGCTGGGTGATCGCCAGTTGCAGGTCGTCCAGCTTGCGGTGGGCGCTGGTGTCGCTCAGCCCATAGACCTTCTTGGTGGCCGTGATGTCCACCTTGTCGCTGGCGCCCCGCCGGATGGTGATGTCGCCCACCGGGTTATCGACGACCAGCGTGATGGTCTCGCCCTCCGGCACGTCGAACGTATGCGTCACGGTGACCGTGGCTGTGTTCATGACCGAAGCCAGCGCCGCCCCGCCCGCCACTACCGCGCAGATGGGCGCGATGCAGCACAGGAAGCACAGGCCCATGCAGCCCAGCACCAGGATGAGCGGCCAGCGCCGGCGGCGGCGAGGCCCCTGGTAGTCGGCGTCGACAGGGGTGCCGTAATAGATCTCGTCGTCGATGCCGCGCTTGGGCTTGTCCTGCTCGTATGCGTCGTCCTGCATGGGGTTTGTGTCTCCTGGAAACGGTCAAGGCGCGCTGAGAATATATACGTCCGGGGCGCGCGAAAAGTTGCCGGCTCATTCCGCCGGGGATGGCCCCTCGTCTTCCTGGGCCAGCGCAGCGGTACAGGCGGCACAGTAGCCGATGAAGCAGGAGTGAGCCGTCAGCACCGTGACTCCCAGCGTGACGGTCACCTCGCGGCGGAACGCGTCGACGATGTCGGACTCGACGGGCACGATTGCGCCGCAGCGTTTGCAGGTCAGGGTATAGTGCTGCTGCTCCGAGCGATAGCGGTATTCCTCGCGGACCTGGTCCTCGCCGACGATGCGCCCTTCGACCAGGTTCAGCTCTTTGAACAGGGCCAGCGTCCGGTAGACGGTCGCCAGGCTGAGGTTAGCGCCGCGCAGGTTCGCCAGTTCGTGCAGCGCTTCGGCATCCAGAAAGCCGCCCTGCCGCCGCATGACGTTCAGCAGCGCCAGCCGGTGGCTCGTCAGCCGGTGGCCCGCGTCCTGAAATACCCGGTTGATCGCGTCGTCGTCGTAGAGGGGAACCAGCCGGCTATCCATCGCGCTTTTCCAATACCTCAATCTGTCGCATGGTCAAGATTATGCCATATTCAGCGGGCTCGCCAAAAATGACCCGTGTCGCGCCGTCGAAAATGTATTGAATCCTACAAAATGCGCTGAGATTTTTATAGATTATCACGTTGTCAACGGCTGGCGACGCCGTTACAATCTCTGGTAGTTTTTTCATAACCTTTACAGGAGACAGCCATGATTCGGTCGAACGGATTCCGTTTGTTGTTGGTAGGGACGCTGGTTCTCGCCTTCGTGGTAGGGCTGGCCCCGGCCTGGGCGCAGGATGGCGCCGAGATGCGCACGATCACCGACGCCGTCGGGCGGCAGGTCACGCTCGAGGCGCCGCCGGAGCGCGTGGTGGGTATGAGCGCGTCGATCACCGAGATGCTGTACGCCATCGGTGTGACGCCGGTCGGCGCGACCGAGGGGATCGAATACCCGCCCGCGGCTGCCGAGCTGCCGACGTTCGGCATCGGCTACCAGCCCGACCTCGAAGCGCTGGCCGCGCTCGAGCCCGATCTGATCGTCGCCAATGCGCAGCTCAACATGCAGTTCATGGACCAGCTCGAAGCTATCGCCCCCACCATCGCGGTCATGACGCTGACCGCGGGCGACATTGCGGGCAACGTGCGCCTGCTCGGCCAGGCGACCTGGCAGGATGTCAACGCGGAATACCTGGCGCAGTCGTTCGAGCACTTCCTGGCCCTGGCCGACACGGTCGGCGCGGGCATGGAAGGCCCCAGCGTGGTGTTCATCGTCGGCACGCTGAGCCAGCCCAACTTCGGCAAGTCCGAAACCTACCTGGGCGACATGCTCAACCGCCTGGGCGCGACCAACATCGCGGATGGCGGCGAGGACGCCGGCCCGTTCCCCGGCTACACGCAGTTGAGCGTCGAGGCTGTGCTGGACGCCGATCCGGACCTGATCTTCACTATCACGCGCGGCGCGCCGGGCGCTACCCCGATCCCCGAAGAGATGGCGGCGGACCCGGTCTGGTCGGCGCTGTCGGCGGTCGAGAACGGGCAGGTTTACGAGCTGGACAACCGCGTGTTCCTCGAATCGCCGGGGCCGCGCTTCACCGACGCCATGCTCGAAATCTTCAATATTATGTATGGTGAGGGCGAGTAGTGGGCGCTGAGGCAGCCGTTGGGGCTTCCTCGCGCCGGACGTCAACCCAGGCGCGCCTGGTGGCGCGCCTTCTCATTATCGCCCTGAGCGCGCTGCTGCTGCTGGGGGCGATGGTCGTGGCACTGGGGCAAGGGGCCCAGGACATTCCGAGCGGGCAGGTGATTGACGCGCTGCTCGGCAGCGCAGACGTCAAGAAGTCCGTCTCGGTCATCGTCAACCAGGTGCGCCTGCCGCGCGCGCTGATCGGCGCGCTGGTCGGCCTCAACTTGGCGGTGTCGGGGACCCTGCTGCAAGGCGCGGTCCGCTCGCCGTTGGCGGACCCGTACATCCTCGGCATTTCGGCGGGCGGCGGGCTGACCGCTTCGATCCTGACGCTGCAAGGGCCGGACATCTCGCCCGACCTGATCCCTATCGCGGCCTTTGCCGGATCGCTGATCGGGGCGGTGATCGTGTACGTGTCCGCGTGGGACGGCACGGGCGTCACCGCGACGCGGTTGGTGCTGGCCGGCGTGGCGATCACGGCCATGTTCGGCGCCATGACCACGACGGTCGTCGTGCTGTCGGTCGAGGGCGGCGGGCAGATCATTTTCCAGTGGCTGGTCGGCGGGTTGTACACCGTCGGCTGGAAAGAGTATCATCTCATCGTGCCCTATTCGCTGGCAGGGTTCGCGCTGGCGATGGTGCTCGCCACCCGCGCCAACGTGCTGGCGCTGGGCGATGACGTGGCCCAGGGGCTGGGCCTGCACGTGGAATGGACGCGCTTCGCGATGAGCGCCGTCGCCGCCCTGCTGGCGGGCAGCTCGGTCGCCGTCGCCGGGCTGATCGGGTTCGTCGGGCTGCTGGTGCCGTTCGTGGCGCGGCGGCTGGTCGGTTCCGATCACCGCTTCCTGATCCCCACCAGCGCGCTGCTCGGCGCGGCGTTGATGGTGAGCGCCGACACGCTGGCCCGCGTGACGCTGCCGCGCCTGTTCGGGGCGTCGAACGTCGAGTTCCCGGTGGGGATCGTGACCGCCGTCGTGGGCGGCCCATTGTTCTTGTGGCTGGTGCGGGCGCGCCGCTCGCAGTGGTAGGAAATGTATGTCGATTCTGTCTGCTGACCATCTCGGTTTGGGGTACCGGCGCGGCGCGGCTGTCGTGCGCGACCTGGTGCTGGACGTGGCGCGCGGCGAGATCGTGACGCTGGTCGGCCCCAACGGCTCCGGCAAGAGCACGATCCTGCGGGCGCTGGCCCGCCTGATGCGTCCCCAGGGCGGCACCGTCTACCTGAACGGGCGCGCCATCCACCGCACCTCGACGCGCCGGGTGGCGCAGCAGCTCGCCATCCTGCCGCAGAATCCGGTCGCGCCCGACGACCTGACTATCCGCGACCTGGTGGCGCGCGGGCGTTTCGCGCGGCAGGCGTGGTGGCGCGCCAGCGGCACGCACGACCGCGACGTGATCACCTGGGCGCTGGAGGCGACGGGGCTGGTCGAACTGTCCGACCGGCGGCTGAACACGCTCTCCGGCGGCGAGCGCCAGCGGGCGTGGATCGCGCTGGCACTGGCGCAGGAGCCGCAGGTGCTGCTGCTGGACGAGCCGACGACGTTTCTCGACATCAGCCACCAGCTCGAAGTGATGGGCCTGTTACAGAAGCTCAACGAGGAAAACGGCCTGAGCATCGTCATGGTGCTGCACGATCTCAACCAGGCGGCGCGCTTCAGCCACCGGCTGGTGGCGCTGCGCCGGGGCGACGTGTACGCCGCCGGGCCGCCCGCCTGCGTGCTCACCGAGACGATGCTGCGCGAGGTCTTTCAGGTCGAGGGCGTGCTGGGGCGCGACCCGATCACGGACACGCCGATCTTCACGCCGGTGCAGTCCGTGCGGGGGCTCAACGGCCACCGCAACGGCCACGACGGGGCGGGGTGAGGGGCGTCAGTCGCCCAGCTTGTCGAACAGCCACAGCGCCCCGACGATGATCACCGCCAGGACCAGGAACGGGATCACGGTCCGGATGAGGGCGAATACCAGTTGCAGCGCCACCCACGCCAGGAACAGCAGCAGGGTTACGACCACGATTTGTTCGAGCAGGGATAGCTTCTTCAGTCGCTTGAGCATGAGATTTCCTTCACTCCGCCAAAAAACGGACTGCCCGGCTGCGGGGGTGAACCAGCCGGGCAGCCCATCCGGATGTCGCGTCAAGCAGCGCTCGGTTTTTGCACGCGCTTGAACAACATGATACCACCGATGACCAGTGCGGCAAGGATCGCCAGCGGCAGCAGTATCTTGACCAGGGCAATGACCAGCATCAGGGCGATCACGGCCAGAAGCAGCACGATCACCAGCCTGAACATCTGGCCGATTGAGGGCAGGTTGTTGAGCATGTCGTTCATCGTGTTCTCTCCATCACTGTGATGACAACGTTCATCACCCATCATTACGCAGAACGGCGCGCGCGGGTTGCGCCCCGTTCCCGAAAAAAGGAGGCCGACATGGCAGAAGACCGGATCGTGAATATCGGCGTGGAGGTGCTGCCGCTGACGGAAGATGCGCTGCCCATCGTGGATCGCGCCATCGCCGCCATCGCGGCCAGCGGGCTGCGCTACGAGGTTGGGCCGCTGGAGACGACCATCGAGGGGCCGTTCGAGGCGGCGTGGGAGGCGGCGAAAGCCGCTCACCTGGCCTGCATCGAGGCGGGCGCCAAGCACGTGGTCACGCTCATCAAGGTGGCCGACGGCGCCGCCGGGGGCATGACCATCGACGAGAAAACGGCGAAGTACCGGGCGTAGTTGTGCTATAATATAAATGAAGGACAAATCAAGCGGGGCCCGCGTCGCCCACCCTGGCTTTATCCTGGCCTTATCCGTTTATAGGCGAAGGGTGAGTGAAGGAGGGACGCGATGGACCACCGGCATAAGCCGCCGATCATCTCGCTGCAAATGCACGTTGATTGGTCCAACCCGCTGCTGTACTGGTTCGTGGGTTGGTTTGGCGGCATCGGGCTGCTCGTCCTGCTGGCAGCGCTGATGTCCACTTAAGGGACCGTACCGCGCCCGTCGAACGGCGCGGTTTTTTTGTCTACAGCGCGAACCCGTCCACCCGGTACGGCGCCACGGTGACGCCCGGCGCGATGGCGCGCACGGCGGCTTGCAGCTCGGTGATCTGGGCGTCCATCTCCGCCTCGCTGAGCGGGCGAATCCCCGCGTCGGCGGCCTGCTGGGGATATTCGGTGCCCGGCGCGGGCACGTACTTCGACAGGTAGACCAGGTCGCCCGGCCCCAGGTCCATCGCGCGGATCGCCTCGACCGAGCGCCGCACGTGACCGGCGGCGAAGCGGTCCCCGCCGATGCCCGCCATCAGGATCACGCCCGCCGCGATGCCGCCCGCGCGCAGCGCCCGCACCGCCTCGATCGCGTCTTCGACCGTGCCCGGCTTGTTGAGGAAGTCCAGCAGGGCATTGTCGCCCGTCTCCAGCCCGATGTACGCCCGCTGCACGCCCAGCGCGTGCAGCTCGGCCCACTCCGCCGCCGACTTGCGCTCGACGTCGAACGCGCTCACGAACGAATAGATCGGGCGCGGGCCATCCGGCAGGCCGAAGACGTCCTGCGCGATCGCCAGCAGGGCGCGCAGCCGCGCCTGGGGGACGATCAGCGCGTTGGCGTCGGCCAGGAAGATGCCGCGCCGCAGGCTGAGCCCCTCGCCGAAGAAGTCGCGCACGGCCTCGCAGTGCGCCCGAAAGGACTCCGGGCTGTGGATGCGAAACGCCCGGTCGCGGTACAGCCCGCAGAAGGTGCAGCGGTTCCACGAACAGCCCTCGGTGGCCTGGAGCACCAGCGCCAGGTACTGGTCCGGCGGCAGGATGCTCACCGGCTTGTACAGCCGGGCGAAGGCCGCGCCGTCGGCTTCCAGGTGCTCCGGCCCGAAGGCCAGCACGCGCTCCAGCGCGCTCGCCAGCCGCGCCCGGTCGCCGTCCGGCAGGTCGAGCCGGGGCGCGACGCCGGCCAGGTCGCGCAGCGTCGCGAAGGCCCGCGCCAGCAGGGCCGCGCTCTCGCCGGGCGACAGCTCGCGCCGCCGCTGGCCGTTGTTCCGCAGCCGTTCCAACAGGCGGTGATCGAGCGTGCGCTGGTAGCTGCGCTCGTCCACGAACAGGCCCAACAGCCGCCCGGCCCGGTCGAAGCTGTAGCTCTCGCCGTAGCGCGGCGAGATGACCAGCGCCGCCCCGGCCAGGCTGGCGGTGATCGTGTCGCCGGTGGTGGGATGGGTCGCGTGAATCGGCATGGCGGGTTCTGGGTTCCTGGTGTGCAGCAATCGGCCAACGGATGTAAACTCACATTATAACAAGGACAGGTGAGGACAGCGGCGTGAGTGACTCCCCTCCGAACGACGCGGTTGCCGTCATGGCCTACAACCCGGCATGGCCGCTGCTGTTCGAAGACGAACGCGCCCGGCTGGCGGCGGCGCTGGGCGATGGCGTCGTCGAGATCGAGCACATCGGCAGCACATCGGTCCCCGGCCTCAGCGCCAAGCCGGTCATCGATATCCTGGTGGCTGTCGAGCGCTTCGACTCGATCGAGGCGTGCGACCGGCGGCTGGCCCCGCTGGGCTACTGGCGGCCCACGCCCCAGGACTTCGACGAATCCGAGCATCGGTTCTACCGGCGAGGCTCGCCGCGCAGCCACCACCTGCACATCGTCGAGTTCGGCACGTGGGAACACCGGCGGCACCTGGTCTTCCGCGACTACCTGCGCGGGCACCCGGACATCGCGCGGCTGTATGCTGACGTCAAGCGCGAGCTGGCGCTGGCCTTCAAGCACAACCGCCCGGCCTACACCAACGGCAAGACGGCATTCATCAAGTCGATCGTGGCCCGCGCGCTGACCGAGATCGCCGACCCGGTGCTGAGCGCGCTGGCCGAGGGCGCAGCCCAATCCGAGGATACGGAATCGCATGACACACCCTGACGCTTTTGCCCCAGGCGAGCCGGTGAAATTCCCGCGCTGCTTGGCCTGCGACGCGCGAATGCTGCCCAACCCGGACGGGCCGGGGCTGTGGTGCCAGTTCTGCGGGACGGTCCGCGCCGACGACGAAGCGCACGCCCTGCGCGACCGGGCGGCGACCGCCGGGAGCGACTACCAGCCGCCGGGCCGCGACCCGTTCATGAGCGCCGATCTGCACCGCGCGCTCGACCAGGCGTGGGAGTGCATCCAGGCGGGCGATCTTGTTACGGCGGCGTACATTTTGCGCCAGGCGCAGCGAACGTATCCCGAATCGGCGGACATCTGGTACCTGCTGTCGCTGACGACCGCCGACCGCGGCGAGCAGTTCGGCTACCTGACCGCCGCGCTGGAGGCGCAGCCGTATCACGACTACGCGTGGCGCGACAAGGGCATCCTCGAAGGCGTGATCCCGACCGGGGACGCGCCGGAGCAGGCCGACCCCGCCGGGCCGGTCGAGGCCGAGGCGGCGACGGACGCCTGCCCGCTTTGCGGGGGGGCGCTGGCTCACGACGCGGCGCTGGGGGCTGCCGTCTGCGCGCACTGCGGATTCCGGCCCGGCCAACCGCGCGTGTCCGCCGTTCGCAGCGGCTTCGATCCGCTCGAACACGCGCTGCTCCAGCGGCGGTTTGGGTTCAGCCGCGAATGGCGGATCGGCGCGCGCGTGCTGCGCTGTGCCAACTGCGCGGCGCAGTCGACGCTGAGCGGGGCGGCGCTCTCGACGGTGTGCCCGTTCTGCGGCAGCGCGCACGTGCTGGTCGCGGACGCGGTCGGCTCGTTCGAGCAACCGGACGCGCTGCTGCCTTTTCGCATCGACCGGCGCACGGCGGCCCGCTCCGTCGATCACCGGCTGGGCGCGGAGGGGCGGCGCGGCGTGGTGCGCGGCGAGCTGTGGGGCGTTTACCTGCCGTTCTGGTCGTTCACCGGCGCGGCCTCGGTGACGCCGCCGCCCGGCAGCGAGCCGGCCCTGCCCGGCGCCGGCGACATGCCCGAAGTGCTCGTCGGCGGCGTGACGCATCCCCGCCAGCCCGCGCTCGACAACCTGATGCCCTACGATCTGCGCGGCCTGCTCGCCTACGATCCGCGCTACCTGGCCCGCTGGCCCGCCCAGGTCTACAGCGTGGACGTGATCCAGGCGTCGATCACGGCGCGCGCCTGTTTCAAGCACCTGGCGCGGCGGCGGTTTTCCGGCCACGACTGGGACACCCCCCCGGCGGTGCTGGCCCGCACCGATGGCGACTATACGCCGCCGGATACGCCGTTCTGGCGAGCCGCCCGCGTGGACGTGGGCCGCCTCGAATACCGGCTGCTGCTGCTCCCCGCCTGGACGATCATCCTCTATTTGCGATCCGGCGCGCGGCTCCCGGCGCTGGTCAACGGGCAGACGGGCGAGGCGGTCATCCTCGCCAGCTTTGAGGACCCGGACCGCATCCTCGCCGGTGCGGCGACGGTCCCCGCCCAGGACCTGCCCCAGCCGCGCCCCAGCCCGATTCGCCCGCTCCGCCCGCGGAGGTGAGTCCATGAGCGCGCCGCCGATCTTCATCGTGTCGGGTGGGGCGGGGGCCAGTGGGCAGCAGCTCGCCCGGACGGCGCTGGCCCAGTTCGAGGGCGCGCACGTCCCGATCGAGATCGTCCCGCACGTGGAGCATATCGACCAGCTCGAGGACGTGGTGCAGCGCGCCGTGCTCTCCGGCGGGATCATCGTGCACACGCTGGTCGATGCCGATCTGCGCAGCGCGCTGGTCGACCTGACGCGCGAGCGCAGCGTCACCGCCATCGACCTGATCGGCCCGCTGCTGCTGCATCTGACGCGCATCCTCGGCGAGCGCCCGATCGGCCAGCCGGGGCTGTACCGCCAGCTTCGCGAGGACTATTTCAAGCGGATCGAGGCCATCGAGTTCACCGTCGATCACGACGACGGGCGCAAGCCGCACGAGCTGGGGCTGGCCGAGATCGTGATCGCGGGCGTGTCGCGCGTGGGCAAGACTCCGCTGAGCATGTACCTCTCGACGCGCGGCTGGAAGGTCGCCAATGTCCCGTTGGTGCGCGAGATCGCGCCCCCGGCTGAGTTGTTCGAGATCGACGCGCGGCGCGTAGTCGGCCTGACCATCGACGAGGAACAGCTCGCCGCCTACCGGCGCCGTCGCGGGGCCAAGCTGGGGCTGGCCGGGCAGACGGCCTACACCGATCACGCCGCGCTCTACGAGGAGACGGCGTTCGCGCAGGCGGTGTTCCGGCGCGGACGTTTCGCCGTGGTGGACATCACCGACAAGCCGATCGAAGAGAGCGCCGACGAGGTCGTCGAGCACGTCGTCCGCCGCCTGCGACAGAATCCCGGCGAGGGGGGATAGCGCACGCGGCCCGGTTACGGCTCGTAAGTCTCCGGCGTCGTGCAGTCCGTGCAGGCAACACTGGCGACGTCTTCGCCGCTCACCAGGGCCGCCACCCAGTCACGGAAGCGCACGCCATCGACCTGCATCGTGTAAAACGCCGGCACGTCGGTCAGGCAGTGGCCCGCGCCCCAGGCCGTGTAAGAGCGGAAACCGGGGTTCGCCGCGCTGATGTCGTCCAGGTTGGCGGCCAGCCCTTCGCCATAGGTGAACGGAGTCCCGGTCATGCTCATGAACAGGCTCTGCACGCTGTCCCTGGCCGAGTTGCACTGCGCGAACTGCACCTCCGGGTACGCCGCCGCGACGCTGGCATACAGCAGGTCGAAGGTGAGGTCACCGGCGGCCAGGTCCGCCAGCGCGGGGATGTTCTCCGGCAGCACGTCCAGCGTGCCCCAGGTGCCCACCTGGCCGCCGGCCTGGCCCCGGTAGCCGCCCGACGCATCGCTGAGCTGGACGACCGGCACGCCCTCGTAGTGCTCGATGATCGATGGCGCGTGGAAGATCGATCCCAGGCCGCCCGCGCTGCAGCCCATCACGGCGATCGACTCCGGCGTGGGGAACGCCTCGTAGGCCCAGGCGAGCGCCGCCTGGGCGTTGGCGTAGCCGTTGTGGTGGATCGTCACCTCCCCGGCGTGGCCGGTGTAGGTGGTCTGGGCGCTGCCCAGGTGCACGTCGCCGGTGCAGTAGGTGACGTAGACCATGTCGTAATAGCGGAAGGGGTTGTCAGGATGCGCCAGGTCGAAGATGCCCGTGGCGCGGATGGCCGGGCTGTCCTGGTCCTCATCGGTCGCCGGGTCGAAGGTCATCCCGCCGCCGCAGGTGTTGCCATCCCAGCACGCGCCGCCGCCCTGGAAGAAGATCAACAGGTGGTCCGAGCTGCCCTCGCGGGCGAAAAAGCGGTAGGGCGTGCCGTGCGCGCACACGGTATCGCCGCCCGGCTCGATCGTCTGCCACACGCCGTCATCCTGGGCCGCTGCGCCGCCGGCAGGGATCGCCCACGCCAGCAGGCAGGCCGCCGCCACGAGTAACGTTATCCGCCGTGCCATGGTCCGCGCCCTCCACTTATCCGGTTTATGGAAATTGTAGCAGGGACGGCAGGGGAAACAAAGCAAACCGGGATGGTCCGCGCGGGGCCATCCCGGTGTCAAACGCGCAAAAAGCCTATGGCGATCATAGGCTGGGTGAGGTGAGCGAGCGCAGACCGGCGCGCATTACATCCGGCGTTCTTTGAGCCGGGCCGCCTTGCCGCGACGTTCGCGCATGTAGTAAAGCTGGGCGCGGCGCACTTTGGCATGGCGCAGCACCTCGATCTTCTCGATGCGCGGGCTGCGCAGCAGGAAGGTTCGCTCCACGCCGACGCCGTGGCTGGCGATGCGGCGCACGGTGAAGTTCTTATCGTTGCCGCCGCCGCGCAGGCGGATTATCGTGCCGGGGAACACCTGGACGCGCTCGCGGTCGCCTTCGACGATCCGCAGGTGGACGCGCACGGTGTCGCCAGGGAACAGTTCGGGAAAGCCGCGGTCTTCAGCTTCGAGTGCTTTTACGAGGTCGGTCATCTGACGAAATCCTTTGCAAACTGAACGCGGCACGTCACGGCGCCGCCGTTTGTGTTTTTCAAATGGGTGACGGCGCGCCAGGCACGGGCCGTCAGAGCGCGAGAATTGTAGCATACCCCGATCCCTTTTTCAATGGCGCTTTTGCGCGGGGCGCGTGGGTGCTTGTGCTGGCTGCGCACTGATGGTAAACTGCCAGCAGATGACAACGCGGGGTGTTCTCGCTTGCAGCCCCCAGGAGAGTAAATCTATGCGGTCGCACACACGTCACGCGCTTTGGTTGGTGATGGTGCTGGTGTTATCAGGCTGTTACCGGTCCATCGGCGGGAACCTGGAGCCCACTCCGGCCAACGTCGACGTGACCCAGGTGATGAGCATCCCCACCATGCCGCCAACTTTCACGCCTCTGGCCGAAGCGCAGGAGACCGAGGAAGTGGCCGAGCCGACGGTCGAGCAGGTGACCGAACTACCGTCACCGGCGCCGTCCGACACGCCCACCGAGGCCGCGCCTCCGGCGACCGAGATGCCCGATCAGGCGGCCTTGCCGGACGGGCAGGGCGGCCCGGTGGACAGCACCGGCCCCAGCCCGACGTTCACCGTGACGCCCGGCGCGATTGCCCTGGCGATCACCGATACGCCGCCCCCGCCGACGAACACCGAGGTGCCGCCCACCAACACGCCGGAGCCGACCGCCATCCCCACCGAGGCGCCGGTCCTGCCGACGAACACGCCGCTCCCGACCGATCCGCCGACCGCCATGCCGACCCTCGGCCCCACGGCGTCGTTCACGCCGGTGCCGTTCAACCGGCTGGCGCCGTCCGCGACCTATACGCCGTTCTTGCCGCCGGGCGTGGCCGCGCAGGTCCAGGACGCCCAACAGCCCCAGGAAGCCGTTCCGCTGGGTGAGCGCCCGACCGAAACGCTCGCGCCGGCGGAAGCTGCGCCGCCCGAAGCGCCTGCGGATGACGGGCTGACCGACGGCCAGGGCGGGCCGGTCTTTACCGAGACGCCGGTCGAGATCGCCCAGGTGCCCACCGCCACCTTGAGCGCGGGCCAGGCCACGGCCACCGCGCTCGTCTACGGCGCGACGGCCACCTCAGCCGCGGCCCAGGGCACGATCCTGCCGCCACTGGGCGTGACCGACACCGCCCCGCCGGCTGAGCTGCAGCCGGGCCTGGATTCGCAGGCCGAGCCGGTCCAGGGGGACAACGTGCTCATCGTGACGGCCACCCCCGCCACGCAGGCCGGGCAGTGCGACAGCCACCTGATCTCGCCCGGCGAGAACCTGTACCGGATCTCGCAGCAGTACGGCGTGACGGTCGACCAGATCGCGCAGGCCAACAACATCGTGAATCCGGACCTGATCCGCGCGGGCGATACGCTCGTGATCCCGTGCCCGCTGCCTGCCACGCCCGCCCCCGCCGGGGCCGCGGACGGCCAGGGCGGGTTTGCCGACACCACGACCACCACCACCGCCGCGCCGGGCACGTATATCGTCGAGCCGGGCGACAACCTGTACCGCATTTCGCTGCGGTTCGGCGTCAGCATGACGGCGCTGATGCAGGCCAACGGCATGACGCCCGCCACGATCAACGTGCTCTACGCGGGCCAGCAGTTGGTGATCCCCGGCGGGACGACGCAGCAGACGCAGGTCCTCCCGACCGCCACGCCCCAGCAGCAGGACGTGCTGCCCCCGGCGGAAGGCGGCGTGATCATCATCACCGCGACGCCGTTCCAATGACCGTTGCCGTTTCGCGGCTGGCCTGAGATATAATAAGCGAGAGCGGCTCATCGAGGGTCGCTCTCTTTTTGTGGAGTTTATCGAGTCGCGGACACCTCATCAGCGGAGAAAAAACCATGCGCCGACTAGAAGAAACGGTCCTTTCGTCCGAGCCGGTCTACCTGGGCAAGCTGGTCAACCTGTACACCGAGCAGGTCGAGCTGCCCGACGGCGGCACCGCGCTGCGCGAGATCGTCCGGCACCCCGGCGCGGTGGCGATGGTTCCCCTGGCCGAAAACGACGAGGTGATCCTGGTGCGCCAGTTCCGGCTGGCCGCGGGGCGTGTCATGCTGGAGATTCCGGCGGGGACGCTGAACCCCGGCGAGGACCCACGGGAAGCTGCCGCGCGCGAGCTGCAGGAGGAGATCGGCTACCGGCCCGGCAGGCTGGAGCCGCTGGGCGGCGAGTTCACCGCGCCCGGCTACACCACCGAGTACATTCACCTGTTCCTTGCGACCGATCTCCAGGCGTCGGCGCTGGCGCTGGACGACGACGAGTTTCTGGAGATCGTGCGGCTGCCGCTGGCGGCGGCGCTGCGCAAGGTCGACGCGGGCGAGATCGCGGATGGCAAGACGATCATCGGGCTGCTGCAGGTGGCGCGCCGCCTGGGGCGCTAGCGGCGTGCACCGTAATCGCCGGTTCGTGCGTACAGGTATGATATAGCCAGTTTGGTGGAATGCTGGTATGCTGGCAGGTGACTGAAACTGACATAGACGCGCCTGGGGAGAGACAGATTTGCATGAGCAGTGATCCGCTGCTGTCCCGCACGATTGGCAACTACCAGATCGTGGATCGCCTGGGCAAGGGCGGCATGGCGACGGTCTACCGCGCGCGCCAGGTGAACATGCAGCGCGACGTGGCGATCAAGATCATGAGCGCCGACCTGGCGCAGGACCCGCAGTTCGTGGCGCGGTTCGAGCGCGAGGCGCAGGTGATCGCCCACCTGGAACACCCGCGCATCCTGCCCGTGCACGACTTCGGGCACGAGGGCGAGCTGTTCTACCTGGTCATGCGCCTGATCGAAGGCGACACGCTCTACCAGCGCCTGCTGGACGACGCGCTGCCGGTGGACGTGGCGGCGCGGTTCGTCGCGCAGATCGCCGAGGCGCTGGATTATGCCCATGCCGAAGGCGTGATCCACCGCGACCTGAAGCCCAACAACATCCTGATCGATGCCTGGGACAACCTGTACCTGATGGACTTCGGGCTGGCGAAGATGGTCGCCTCGTCGAGCAACCTGACCGAAACCGGCGCCGTGCTGGGCACCCCGGCCTACATGGCGCCCGAACAGTGGCGCGGCGCCCCGGTCGACGCGCGCACCGACGTCTACGCGCTCGGCGTGATCCTGTACGAGATGGTCGCCGGGGAGACGCCGTTCGAGACCGACACGCCCTACAGCCTGATGTACAAGCACCTCAACGACCCGCCGCCGCCCCTGCGCGACCGGCTGCCGGACCTGCCCGAAGCCGCCGAGCGCGTGATCCTCAAGGCGCTGGCGAAGGATATGACCGGGCGCTACCAGTCGGCGGGCGATCTGGCGCGCGCCTTCGTGAGCGCTGTAGAGGGCGAGGAAGACGGCGCGCCCGCGGACGTTCCCGCCGAAGCGCCCCCCGCCGAGGAGCCGGTGCCGCCCCCGGAGCGCATCGTGCCGCCGCCGCCCAGCCGGATGGCCGCGCCCTCCGCGCCGCCGATCCCGGTGCCGGACAAGCTGAAACGCTCGCCACACGCTGGCGAGTCCCCGGCCAAGCGCGAGCACCCGACGCCGACGTCGGCATGGCGCCAGGCGATCGATGCTGCCGAGCGCGTGATCGAGGCGGGTGTCGAGCGCGTGGCCGAGAGCGTGCCGGTGCACGTCGAGCGCGATGCGCTGGTGCCCGGCGGCGGGATGCCGGTCGCGTCCCGCGCGCACAACCAGATGCACGCGCTGCTGGAGCCCGGCGAGCAGTTGGTCGGCGTGCTGGACGTGCGCGGCACCACCGACTGGCAGACGTGGAAAAACCTGCTGGTGGGCGGGCTGGCGCTCAACATCCTGGGCGGGATTCTCAGCTCCGGGCTGCTCAGCACGCTCGGCGTCGTGGCCTGGCTGTACATCCTGGTCCAGTCGATCCGCACCTGGAAGGGCCACATCGGGCGCTATTATCTCGGCTTCACGCCCCGGCGCGTGCTGCTGCTGCCGCGCGACGCCGAGGGCACGCCGGACCTTCGCCGCGCCCAGTGGGCGGGCTGGACGGTCGTGGATCGCCTGCGCCTGTCGGACCGGTACGTGCTGCTCGACGTGTCGGGGGGCAAGGGCCGGGGCATCCACCTGGGCGCGCTGCTGCTGGCCGAGGGCGAGGGCGGCCTGGGGGACCAGCTCAACTGGCTGCCGGACAGCCCGATCACCGCCCTGATCGACGCCCAAGGGTTCGAGATCCGCAACATGTGACCGGCGACCGGCGAGGGAGCGACGATGGAAACCAACGCGGCTCGCCCCATCGGCGTCCTCGATTCGGGCGTGGGCGGCCTGTCGATTCTGCGCGAGATGCGCGCCCAACTGCCCGCCGAGGACCTGATCTACGTGGCCGACCAGGCGCACGTCCCCTATGGCCCGCGCACGATCGACGAGGTGCGGGCCTTCACCGTGGCGATCACTCGCGCCCTGATCGAGCGCGGCGTCAAGCTGATCGTCGTGGCCTGCAACACGGCCAGCGCCGCCGCGCTGTGGCCGCTGCGCGAGATGTTCCCCGAGATGCCGTTCGTGGGCATGGAGCCCGCCGTCAAGCCTGCCGCGCGCGACACACGCACCGGCGTGATCGGCGTGATCGCGACCGAGGCGACCTTCCAGGGCGAGCTGTTCGCCAGCGTGGTGGGGCGGTTCGCGCAGGGCGTGCAGGTCGAAACCCGCGCCTGCCCGGACTTCGTGCGACTGGCCGAGGCGGGCGAGACGGACGGCCCGGCGGCGCGCGATGCCATTCGCCGCTGTCTGTTGCCGCTGGCGGCGGCGGGCATCGACCAGCTCGTGCTGGGCTGCACCCATTTCCCGTTTCTCAAGGCGGCCATTCAGGACGAGATCGGCCCCGGCGTGACGATCGTCGATCCGAGCCCGGCAGTGGCGCGGCAGGCCGGGCGCGTGCTGGACGAGCGCGGGCTGCGGACTTCACGCAGCGCGCCGGGCCGCGTGACCTACCTGACGACCGGCGACCCGGCGGCGTTTCGCGCCGTGTTGGGCGTGCTGCTCGGCGCGGACGAGTCCGCCGGGGCGGACGTGCACGGGCTGCGCTGGCGGGGTGATCGACTCGTTTCACACACCGAAAAGGAAACGCACCTATGAATCCCGATTTTCACACACGCGTCACGGCGGCCCTGGCCGCGTATTACGGCATCCCGGCGGAGGACCTCGACCGGCCTGGGACGGTGCTGCATCCCATTGGCCCCGACGCGTGGGAGGGCTTGCTGGAGCTGGTGCCGGTCGGTGCCCGCACGGCGATCGCGGTGCCGCCCCACCTGCGCGATGAGGTCCGGCGCGTGGCCGACGCGCGCCCGGCGGATCACCCGCTGGCCGGTGTGGACTTCAAAGCCGTGTGGGGCGACGACGTGGCCCGCGTGGGCGGGATGAAGATCTACATGATGGACTGGGCCGGGTTCAGGCCGTTCGCGCCGGACCCCCGCTACACGATCCGCGCGCTGACCCCAGCGGACCGGGCCGCGTTCGAGGCGTTTCACGCCCGCTGCTCGCCCGACGACCGCGCCGAATCCGACATCAGCCTGGACCAGAACACGCCCTACGGCGTGTTCGACGGGGAACGCATCGTCGCCGGGGCGAGCACCTACCTGTGGGCCGGGCTGGTCGACGTTGGCGTGCTGACCGATCCGGACGCGCGCGGGCAGGGGCTCGGCAAGGCGGTCGTGTCGGCGGTGTGCGAGCACTTCCGGCGGCTGGGCGACGAGGCGGCCATCGTCTGCTACCGGCACGACGTGACCAACCGGGGATCGCGGGGCATCGCGGTCAGCCTGGGGTTTGCCGAGTACGCCACCTACGAGTTCGTATATCGCGACACGGCGTGATGCGCTGGCTGATGCGACTGGCCCGGTCCCGGTGGATGGGCCGGGTGATTGGCTGGATGTTTGCCCATATGAGCTTTGCGATTCCAGTCCGGCGGCTGCGCGAGACGCCCACGCTGCTGGCCTTTCACCACCCCCAACCGGTCTACGCGCTGCACATCCTGATCGTGCCCAAGGCGGCGCGGGGTGGTCTGGCCGATCTCAGCGCGGCGGATGCGGCGTTCCTGGTCGATCTGTTCGACGTGGTGCGCAGCCTCGCCGCCGAGTTCGCGCTGGACGAAACCGGCTACCGGCTGGTCGCCAACGGCGGCGCCTACCAGGACATCCCCCACCTGCACTTTCACCTGATCGCCGACATGCTCGCGCGGGATACGACCATGTCGCCGGTGGCGGGAAGCTAACGGGCAGCCAAAGTAGTTTTAATGATCATTCGGGAGGCAACTGATGCTCAAAAACCACTCTATCATGAATCATCATACGAATAGTATTCGCGTCTGCGTCAACTCGCAAATCAATACCATCGAGATTGCGCGTTATTTCCAGGTGGTTCAGGTGGCAATCAGCATCTAAATCGGCGCATTCGTAGAGAAGAATTTGATTGTGGTCCCAATCGCTTGTGGGACGGTGCGCAAGATGATACGTATGTTCGTTCACCTTCATTGTCTTCATAGGCGCAGGCACACTGAAGGCGGCAATAATCGACATATAACACGCAATAACGCTCGCCAAGAGCATAATTCCGACAACAAGCAGTTCGATAATCCTCGCGCTTTTGAAGCCTCTCCCAATCGCGATCACGATGGAAAGAACAACACCAGATATTGAAGTAAAGCACGCTGTTTGTGGCAACCGCACGACAACATTGTAGTTTCTGATTTTATCTGCGTTGCTGTCGGCGGGAATGAGATACCACTGCCCAACAGTGGCAGCAAGCAAGGCAAACGCGGCGAGCGCTGCGAACAGCAGCCAATTTCGCTTAAGTGCGGAAACCAACGCTCTGGAGAATTTCACCACATCATGTGATTCGGTCATGTCTGGTACACAGGAAAATACCTGCCTCACTCATCCGGCGCGCCCTCGCGCCATGCGGCCAGGGCCTGCCGCGCCGCGGACGTGTCCAGCCGGCGCAGCGCGGACTCGGCGGCATAGCGCACCAACGGCTCCGGGTCGCGCAGGGCGCGCGCCAGGCCGGGCACCACTTTGGCGGTGGCGTGGGCTTGCGGCTCGACGCCGATGCGCCGCAGGGCCATCACCACGCGCCGCCGCACGTCGGGCCGCGGGTCTTCGAGCGTGTCGAACAGGCGGCGGATGGCGACCGGGTTGCCGATCTTGCCCAGGCCCTCGGCGGCAGTGATGCGCACGAAGACGTCGTCGCTGTCCAGGGCACGCAGCAGGGCGGGCACGGCGTTGGGGTCCAGGGGCATCGGCGGCTTCCTTCTTGGGTGAGCAATGTCTATGATGCTAGCATACCGTAATTATTCGTGTAAAATGAATTGTCGATAAGATCAGATTGTGTGTTGTACACTGCCAAGACGATCGTTTGAAGGGGTAATTATGAGAGAGATTGAACGTGATTTTGCTGAAGCACTTGTTCGTTCATTGTCGAATCAAGGATTCACTGCCGATCTCCCAGGCGGTCCCTTGCCCAATCCATTGAGTATAGAATTCATTGGCCCCTATTCGTTAAGATTGTTAGTGTACGCAAGACGATTAACGTTTCAGAGCAGTGAGGTAAGTGACCATAATCGTCCCTCAGGTGAATTACATATGCAGTTGATCTTTGAGGGAGGGAATCCCTCAGGGCATGACAGCTATCTTCGATTTGAGGAAGGCACCAAGACATTGTTGTTCGGTTTTTATCTGAGTGAAGATGGCTATGTGGTTGCAGCGTTTGATCCAGACCGGCATAGAGTATATCGGCATTCAAGTTCTGTGCAGGTCAAGGAAAGAACAATTGACGAAGCTCGTAGAAATGGTATGGCGTTTCAGACCCGTCGAAATGGTGAAGTTGCCGTCGTGTTTCATATCGATAATCTCATCGATTATTTGACCCAAGCAGCGGATTATCACAGACTTACTACCGAAACAATCGAAGAAATAGTGGCAGACGAAGAAATTCCTCCGGTAGTACGTGAGGTATTGACTCCGCTCGAAGAAATAACCACATTGCCAACCCTAACTCCTCAGGAAAGGGAACAACGCATTGTACAAACGGCCCAGTTCATAAGAGAGCACAATTTCCGGCGGGGGATCGCACAACTCTATCAGCGATGTGCGATATGCGGTTTTCAATATGATTATATCCTTGATGCTGCCCACGTCATCCCTGTAGCGGAGGGTGGGACGGACACATATGACAATGGGCTTGGGTTGTGCCCTAATTGCCATCGCATGTTCGACAAAGGATATATCCTGGTTGATGAAAACTACCGAATTTTCATCAACACTCGACATGCGGAGGAGTTTGATCAATTAGGGCTCGCAGATAGTCTGGAAAGTCTTCAACAAACACTCCGAAAAACACTCTGGTTGCCCAAAGATGAGCAGTATCACCCTTCACCAGAAAACTTACGGAGAGTTTTCGAGGCGCGGCGTTGATCAAAGTTGACACATTGGGTTAGGCATAATACAATACCGTACAATTGTTCTATTTTCGGATGATGGCGCTATCATGATTGAACAGAGTTTGAATTGGTTTGAGGCCAAACCGTTTTACAAAACTCAATTCGGGGCAACTTATCTTGGCGATTCGTTGGATCTCATGCGCCAAATACCAGACCAGTCAATCAACTTAGTCATGACATCTCCCCCTTTTGCTTTGAAGCGAAAAAAGGAATATGGGAATGTCGATGCAAGAGAATATGTTGATTGGTTTTTGCCGTTTGCTGAGCAGATGCAACGGATTCTGGTTGAAGATGGCAGTATCGTAATTGATATAGGCGGTACATGGATAAAAGGCCAGCCAACGCGTTCACTTTATCACTTTAAATTGGTTATTGCTCTAGTGGAAGAATTGGGTCTGCATCTGGCTCAAGAATTTTATTGGTATAACCCTGCGAAACTCCCTTCGCCTGCAGAATGGGTTACTGTGCGTCGCATCCGCGCGAAGGATGCAGTCAATACGGTTTGGTGGTTGTCAAAATCTCCATATCCAAAGGCGAGTAACAAAAACGTTCTTAGGGAATATAGTGATTCGATGAAATCGCTTCTGAAAAATGGATACAGAGCGAAGAAACGTCCATCCGGTCACGATATTTCAGAGAATTTCAACCAGGATCGAGGAGGGGCTATTCCTCCTAATCTAATTGAGCTAGCAAACACTGATTCTAACAGCGGTTATCTTCAGATGTGCCGTCAAAACGGGGTCAAACCCCATCCAGCACGATTTCCACATGGATTGCCCGAATTCTTTATCAAGTTTTTGACCGACCCAGGTGATTTCATCGTCGATCCATTCGCCGGCAGCGTGATTACTGGTGAAGTATGCGAAAATTTGGAGCGTTATTGGCTAGCTTTTGAGATTCAGAAGGATTATCTGGAAGCTTCCAAATATAGATTTCCCATTTTGGCGGATGCATCCTATCAATTGCCTCTATTAGGCTCCTCGCTTCCTGGTAACCAGAATCGCACATAGCTGAGATGTGTTTCCGGGGCGATCTCGCGTGAGATCGCCCCGGTCATGGTTCGCGCCGGAGGCGGCGCTTACGGCAGATTCACGTCGCAGCGCCCGGCGGCGGTGTCGCACGTCGCGACCTCGGCGCCATCGTAGCTCACCGTGAAGCTGCCCGCCGTCCAGAAGATGGCGCTGTCGCTCGTGATCCAGCCCTGGCGCGCGTCACCACACTCCGGCGGCGCGGGCTGCTCGTCCACGCCAAAGCCCCAGATCATCAGGCAACCCTGGCTCTTGAAGCTCTCCAGCGGCGACGAGGTGTACTCGGTCCACACGCTCGCCGGCACGGTGACGCCCGCCCCGGAGAAGCTCAGCGGCGCGAGGTTCACGTCCCCGCCGGACACGTTTTGCAGCGTGAAGACCGGCACGCTCACGTCGTAGATCAGCAGCAGGTCCTGGTCGGCGGGATGCCCGGTCACGCCCGGCGGAGTCACCGGCGCGGCGACCGGCTGCCAGTGCGGCCACACGTCGTCGAACGACGGGCTGTTGGTCAGGTTGACGAACCCGGCCCCGCTGGCCTGGATGGCGAACACGTCGAAGGTGCCCTGCCGGTTGTCGGCGAAGGCCAGCCACCGGCCATCCGGCGACCACGACGCGCCGGCGATCTCCCCGGCGTTGACGGTGTACTGCATCAGGTCGGTGCCATCGGGCCGGACGCTGAACAGCGCCGATTGGCCGCTGCCCACCGGCGTCTCGGCGACGTAGGCGATGCGCTCGCCGTCCGGCGCCCAGGCGAACATCGCGACGTTGGCGTTGGTCGTCAGCGCGCGCGGTTCGCCGTCTTCGATCACGACCAGGTCCGCGAAGCCGTCGTTCGTGGCGATGGTGGCGATCTGCGTCCCGTCCGGCGACCACGCCGGGCTGGTTTCGTCAGCGTCCGTCGTGGTTTCGCGCTGGAGCAGGGTGCCGTCCGCCGCGTTCATGGTGTAGATCTCCATGTTGCCGTCGCGGTCGGAGGCGAACGCGATCCGCGTCCCGTCCGGCGACCACGCGGGATCGATGTCGTTGGCGGCGTCGTTGGTCAGGTTGAGCGGTGCCTGCCCGCCGGCGGTCATGCTGAAGATCTCCGGATCGCCGGTCCGCTCCGAGACGAACGCGATGCGCATCCCGTCCGGCGACCAGGCCGGGGAGAAATCGCTCGTGCCGGGCAGGTTGGTCAAGTTGGTGAGCGACTGCCCATCGGCGGAGGCGACGTAGACGTCGGTGCCGTCCGACAGGGCGACGCGCGTCCCGTCCGGCGCCCACGCGAGCGCGCCGCCACCGGCTTCGACGTCGCCCAGGGGCGCCACGTCCCCACTGGCCACCTCCATGACGTAGGGCAGGAAGATGTCGCTGGTCTCCGCGCCGCTCACGTACGCGATCAGCGCGTTCTCCAGCGCGGGCCGGGGGCCGGTCGCCAGGGCCGCGCCCGCGGCGGGCCACGGCTCCAGCCAGTAATCGCCGGTGACGCCTTCCGCGGTCCAGCCGGTCTGGCCGTCCCAGCGGCGAACCTGCCACCACCAGAAGTCGTCCGCACACTGCGGCCCGGCGATCACGCTGACGATCTCGCCGTCGGCCATCACGCCCAGCACGGTGCTGGTTTCGGCAGCGCTGGCCGCGGCGCGCAGGTTGTTCCCCGTGCCGTCCGACACGGTGACGCGCGCGCTCTGCCCGGCGCTGAGGCGGGCAGGCGGGGCGGTCCCACAGGTGTCCTGGGCCGCGGCGGGATGGATCCCCGCGAGGGGCGCGATCACCGCCAGGGCCAGGCTCAATACAACTGCGCGAAAGAGTCTCGAACGCATGGTAGATCTCCTTCCACAACAAGATGTCAGGCGCGGCGGATGGCCGCGCGCGTTACCACAAGTTGAATCGCGTGCAGGGTGTTTTGTCGTACGGCCCCAAGCATAGAGCATTCGCCACGGCGCGGGAAGAACGGGGCGGCCAAACAACGACCAACCGTAGATCGATCGTAGGAAAACTCGTCAGGTTGGCGGGACCACTCGGCTATTGCGCGCGCTGCCCGCTTGCTTATACTGTGGAGTTGGGGGTGAGGGTTGCGCGACTTTGAGGGAGACAACACTATCAACCGGCGACAGTTCCTCAAATGGACAGGGACGGCGGCGCTCGTCCTGGCCCTGTCACCAGGAGGCTTGCATGCCTCCGGCCCGGCGGAGGTGCCCGTCCCGCCCTCGCTGATGCTGCACAGCCGCCACCGCTGGCGGCTGGAGCCGATGCTGGTGACGCTGTGCCGCGAAGGGTTCGAGGGGGTCAAGTCCGAAATCTTCTGTAAAAGTGGAGGTGTGGCATCGGATTAAACCGCTTTCTTCTGAGACGACGATGGCTCTGCCACGTCGGTTTCCAACTCCAATTCGCGCCGCAGGTGACGCAGC
>Ga0334892_1000092_pt1:117500-140903 | contig 140903 bp, 142 predicted proteins | sample GraSluR3_MG_4_FD_207213 | JGI IMG/M metagenome (GOLD analysis project Ga0334892, IMG submission 207213) | Sludge microbial communities from methane-producing bioreactor in Wageningen University, Netherlands - Granular Sludge_15_04-R3 | ecosystem: Engineered > Bioreactor >... | reverse complement strand
CCTACAGATCAGTAGTAAAATACGTTTCTCTAAATGCACTTTTAGCAGGCATCATCACACTACTCGGTTATAACTCTAAAAAAGCCATACAATGCCTCTCCGAATGGTGAAAAATGGAGGGGGTTAATTGATTTAAAGGAAATAATGCGCGTTTCACCAGTACCTAAATTTGCTATTAATAGGGACCATGAGGTTATCTACTGGAACCGGGCACTGGAAAAGTTAAGTAAAATAAATGCTGAAAAAATAATGGGAACCAATGAACAATGGAAAGTATTTTACGATAACCAGAGACCATGCATGGCTGATTTTATGGTAGATGGTCGTCTGGAAGACATTCCTAAATGGTATTCCATAACCAACAACCGATCAAAGTTTGTGTTGAGGTATCAGGGTGAATGTGATTCCAAAACTTTAGGGAATTCCTGTGAAGCCATATCTTTCTTCCCTAAAATGGGTGAAAATGGAAAATGGCTACATTTTACTGTGGATGCTATTAAAAATCTTAAAGGCAATGTTATTGGGGCGGTAGAGTCCTTTGAAGATGTGACCAAACAGATACATTTACAGGAAGAGTTCATGAAGATCAGGGGAGAAAATGAAGTCCTCCTCAGGGAAGTTCAGCATCGCGTACAAAATGATCTGCAGATCATACACTCCATGATCAATTTCCAATCATACTATCTGGAAGATGAAAAATCAAGGGAACTATTTAGGGAAATCAAGAACTACACTCGATCAATACCCGCCATTCATGAAAAACTCTACCAGTACCCTGATCTTTTAAATATTGATTTTGGAGAGTTCATCAAAAGCCTAATATCGGATCTGGAGAGGCAATATACTTATAAACCCTTCCAGGTTGATGTGGATATTAAAGGGATTCAACTGGACATAAATACTGCTATTCCCTGCGGACTCATGGTGAATGAACTGGTAGCCGATTCAATAAAACGGAGCATTCTAACTGTAGAATCTGAAGAGGACACCAATACTATAGCTAAGGATTACTCCAAAAACAGTATTCCGACTAAATCAGGAAATAACACCAGTAAAAGCCTAACTGAAGAGTCTGAAATGGGTGGATATGATAGTTCTATAGAACAAAAGAACAGAATAGCAGTGAAAATCACTGATGAAGGTGAATTTTTTTTAATGACCGTTTATGATAATGCCCCAGTTTTTCCAGAGCATTTTGATTCCAAAAATTCCAGCACACTGAGTATGTGGTTCGTGAATAAATTAGCAACCCAGTTAGGAGGAACAGTTGACCGGAAACAGGATGATGGAACTCTATTCAAGATCACCTTTAAGGAATGCAGTAAAAGACGCATTTAACATTAACTTAAAGATTTTATTATCAATGAGACTTTTTATTATTTATAGGTCTGATCTTCTTTTATTTCTCCAATAAATGGATATTCCTTCTGTTGATGGATAAACACTAATATCTAAACATTTTCCAGTTCTTAGCATTCCCGGAGCTTCAAAGTACTGTATTTCCTGTTCATTCATTGCTCTTCTAAAGTGGGTCTCATGGATGGTTCCTGCTAGTTCGGGAAATCTTTCCCATAGATTTTGACCCATCAGATCATCGGCATCAATATCCAAATATTCTGCAGCACAGGGATTCACATAAATAAAGTTCCAGAAGTTATCCAGTGACACGAATCCATCCCGGATACTGCCTAAGATCATGGTTAGGCGACGTTGCCCGCTTTCAAGTTTTTCTTCAGCCTGTTTACGTTCAGTGTCATCGAACACATATCCTTTAACCTGTATAAGTTCATCTGAATCATTGAAGATTCCCACCAGGTTGGCAACAACGTGGATCCTCATGAAATCTTGCCTGCGCTGCCAGCTTTGAAATCCCCTGATCTTACCTTCACTTCTAAGGCGGGTGACCATGTAAGGCCAGTCGAATGGATTGGACTCGGATATATTCCATTTCAGTGCCTTTTCAACAGTGTCCCAACCATAAATATCAGCAAAAGCAGGGTTACACTCCAATATTTCCCCATCAACATTGGCAATGAAATCCCCAGTTAAATCCTCATCAAACAAGCGATGATATTTCTCCTCACTACGTTTCAAAGCTTCTTCAGCTTCTTTACGTTCAGTATCATCAAAAACATAACCCTTAACCTGGACCAGTTCCGAATCATGGTAGATACCCACTAAATTACTGACCACGTGGATTTTTTCCCCATCTGGTCTTTGGTGGGTGGTTTGATGTCCCTTTATTTTGTACTCATGTTTAAGACGTTTATTAAGAGTTTCCCAGTCCTCAGGGTTGAAAGTGGAAATATTTGATTTAAGGGCCTGTTCACGGTTAGGGAAATTGTATATCTCCGCAAAGGCAGGGTTACATTCAATTATCTCACCCTGTGGTGTGGCAATGAAATCCCCGGTGATATCATCCTCAAAAAAGTTTTTGTACTTCTCTCCACTTATTAAAAGTTCGCAAGATTCATCTTTAGACTTTGACTGATGAATCTGAACCAGATAACCGGAACTAATGATTGAGATGGTTCCTTCAATACCTTCAGTTATGGGAGGAGGAGTTTTATTTATATCCTGAAAATCACTGATTTTTTCAAAATCTAATTGATTTTGGAAGTTAATAACACCATTCCCAACTAATTCTTCCTTTTTACAGGGAATTATTGGATTGTGGAATAGGTTAATCTTTGGGGGGTTTTCCGGGGTGGTGATTCCCATTATCTCCAATGCCGACTGATTGGCATCCACCATTGTACCTTCCCTGTCAAAGAGGAGCATCCCCACAGGAGATTTCTCGAATATCTCCCTGAATATATGGTAATCGCTTTTTACCTTCATTCCCTCCTGAAAATCCGGATCTAAATTGTTATATTATTCATTGTTTTCTCTAATTATTATGGTTTGGTAGAATAGGGATAGGGTTGGGTGAGGTAATTTCTGGATTTTCTAACCATGAACTAGGGTTACTTCGTAATAGTACAGTTTAACGAAGTGAAATAATTTTTTTATAGAAATACCATCCCATAAACATCTACTTTTCAATAATTTTTGAAGATTGAAATGGACTTAAAAAATGATAATAGAAAAATTCAGAAAAAATGTTTAAACATATATTCATAAAAATAATTGAAAAGGGGTTATTTATATGTCCGCATCAAAAAAACAGTTCCATACAATAGATGAATACATTGCCACCTTCCCGGAAAATGTTCAGGATATTTTGGGGAAGATAAGGAAGGTTATCCGGGAAGCAGCACCGGAAGCTGAGGAGACCATTAGTTATGGTATGCCAACCTTCAAGCTTAATGGTAATCTGGTGCATTTTGCAGCGTATGAGAACCATATTGGATTTTATCCCACACCTTCAGGGATTGAAACGTTTAAAGAGGAACTTTCAGCCTATAAAGGTGGGAAAGGATCGGTACAGTTCCCCATTGATAAACCAGTGCCCTTCGATCTGGTGGAAAAGATAGTTTTTTTTAGAGTCGAAGAAAATCTCAACAAGAAATAATTTTCAGAAATTTTATTCATGGGCCCAAAAGTCGCCTAAATAGAGTATTCCATATAGCCCAAATGATCAATATTCCCTGGAGGGAATGTTATTTCAACCCCATGTCACATATAATAACTTAACATAACTTACCCTTCATGAGAAAATTCAAAATTTTTCATGAGAACTCCAACTAGGAGCATGAGAAAATTCAAAATGATCCCCATAGATGACCTGACCATGGATCAACGATTTCCATAGGTATGATTAAGATTAAAAAATAACAATATGAACAAAAGAGGGTTTATTATGAAAAGAGATGTTATCCGGATCAATGAGGAAAAATGTAATGGTTGTGGAATATGTGTCACCGGTTGCCCCGAGGGTGCACTCCAGGTAATTGATGGGAAGGCCCATCTCATCAGTGACCTGTTCTGTGATGGGCTGGGTGCCTGTATAGGAGATTGCCCGGAGGGAGCTATAGAGGTTGAAAGAAGGGAAGCTGAACCCTACGATGAACACCGGGTTATGGAAAATATTGTAAAAGCAGGACCCAACGTTACCAAAGCCCACCTGAAACATCTGCATGAGCATGGTCAGACAAAATATCTGGAAGAGGCCATTAGCTTTTTAAAGGAAAAAAACATGGAAGTACCGGATTATGAGGAGGATGCTCCCCTGGCCTGTGGTTGCCCAGGTTCTGCAATGCAGGTTCCTGAACCGAAAGCAGGAAGTGGTGGTTCTCCCCAGATTTTAAGTGCCGAGCTGGGTAACTGGCCAGTGCAACTCCAGCTTTTAAACCCCAATGCCCCTTACCTTAAAAATGCGGATATTCTCATTGCCGCGGATTGTGTGCCCTTTGCCTATGCCAATTTCCATCAGAGGTTCTTAAAGGACAAAATCTTGATAATTCTCTGCCCCAAACTGGACCATACCATTGAAGAATACGTGGATAAATTAAGTGAGATCTTCACCAGTCAGGATATCAAATCCATTACCATCGTCCATATGGAAGTACCCTGCTGCTCTGGTATTGAAGTAATCGTTAAAAGGGCTCTTGAAAAAGCCCAGAAAAACATAATAATCAAGGATTACACAATTTCCATAAATGGGGAAATAATCTAATGGTTCCGGGATTAATCAAATACTTTTTTTTATATTTTTTTATTGGAATTTAACCCAATAACTGTAAAATCTGAAAAAAATTGATTCTAGGCTTGTTCCTGTAAAGATTCTAAGACTGTTCCAGTAAAGCTATGAATTTTCCCAGATCCTGGACATTGAACACGAATTTATGTTTTGCATTCTCACCACGGGGTCGCATGGACATCAAGCAGCTCACCGCAGATTCTCGCTGGTAATCTTCAAATACCTTTTCAAACCAGGCCGCATCCTCACTTTTGGGGAAAGTTATCTCCATGACACTGGAATGCTTTTCCACACTGCAATTTCTACTTCTCAGGACTTCTTTCAGCCTTTTAATACCATCGGATTCCATGGGTATCCCAAGTTAATCAATTAATTTAAGGATTTTTATAAATTATCCTTTAAATATCCTGATAAATGTTTTAGGAGGGTTTTCTTGCGTTATTTTAATTAAGCTTTTTTATCCTGTGCCTTGGACTTCACCCTTTCCTGCCGGTACACCTTATATGCTGCATAGGTTATTCCCAGTATCAATGGCCCTATGAATAAACCTGGAATGCCCATGGTCACTGCTCCATAGATGAATCCCAGTAGGAAGACCAGTGGATGGACTTCGGAGTACCGGACTGATATTCGTGGGCGGATGTAGAAGTCAGTGGTGGTTTCTATTATCCAGCCGAAGAAGATCAACAACACCCCCTGCGCTGTGTTTCCAGTTAGGATGCTGAAAAGTCCAATAACCCCGTAAACTATCCAGGGACCGATGATGGGGATGAACATTGCTATTCCACTGACGATGGCCAGAAGGATTACGTAGGGGTAACCCAAGAAGTAGTAAACCACTCCAGATAGGAGGCCCAGTATAGCGGCAGGGATGATGTTACCTACTATGATGCTTTTTAAAACATCATCGGCACCCTTGATGACTTCCCGGTAGAAATCTTTGTCTTTACCCGGGACAACGTCTTTTATATAGCGAACTATTTTACCCCCATCCCTGGCAAAATAAAAGATTGAAAAGATTAATATGAGAATTTGTGCAGCTAATGCCGGAATGGAACTGGCTATGGTGATTATTGAATTGGTTATAGCTGATAAAAGCTGTAATATGCCGGATTTTATGGCATCAGCAATGTTCCCCGAGACTGATGGTGATAGACCCAGATTCTGCACAGCGTCATTAATGGAGTTTAGGTTCATGGTGGAGTTATCAGCAGTGGCCTGCTGCAGGGATCCTAAAAGGGCACCAGAAATGCTTAAAAGCTGGATTATGGTGAAGTACAGGAGTAGAACAATGGGGATGGCCAGTATGATCATTCCCAGAACCACTGCTAAAGTATCATATTTAACGTATGGTTTGATTTTCCTGGCAATAAAACGAACGTAGTATGCTAAAATAGCCCCGAAAATCACCATGGTTATAATGGGAGTTAAAACTCCCAGGGATAAAATGGTTAGAAGTAGTAAAAGGGGGAATATAGTTGATGAATACATCTTTTTAATATGTGAAATCATTATGGCACCTATAAGTTTAGAATGTAACTATTCCTCTAAACTTTATTCTTAATAGTTTTAATCCCTATAATCCCCCTTAGGCCCATGTCAATTTGATCATCATCCCCCGCTATTTACAAGTTCCACACCACATGCCGACATGCTTACATATGAACAGTATAAGAAAACTTTAAATACTAAACCGACTAATCAGTCTATTAAATAGATTAATTAAACTTTCAGGATGCGTAGAAATTGAAGGAAAAAGAACAAAAAATACTGGATACATCCCTTCCACTATTTGTAGAAAAGGGATTTCACGGTACTTCCACTGCCGAGATCGCAAAAAATGCAGGAGTGGCCACCGGTACACTTTTCCACTACTTCAAGACCAAGGAAGATCTCATTGACCGTCTCTACATCTACTCTAAGGAAAGCATCCTAGAAGCAGCTGAAGGAGATTATGATGAGGATAAATCATTTAAAGAAAATGTTAAGTCCCTGTGGCTCAACTTTGTGAATTTTGGGATTGAAGACCCCTATAAATTTAATTTTATAATGACATTCCACTGTTCCCCTTATATAACCTCTTTCACCAAGGGGAGAATTGAGGAAAAATTCGTGGACCTCCTTGAAGTTTATAAGAAGGGATTTAGAGAAGGGGAAATTAAACAGATGTATGATGAACTCCTAATGGACTATTTCTGGGGCAATGTACTCAACACCATAACCCATTTTGAGAAAAATCCTGAAAGAATGAACCAGGAGAATATTGAACTTTCTTTTGAACTGTTCTGGGATGGGATATCCCGATGAATGTATTATTTTTTTAGTAAAAATATTCGACTGACAGGTCAATCTAGTAGAGGTATTAAAATGCAGTACAGGAAAAATGAAAAAAATGGTGAGAAAATCTCGGCACTGGGCTTCGGAGCCATGCGTCTGCCCACCAAAAACGGGATGATTGACAGAGAAAAGGCTAAAAAACAAATATATTATGCTATAGATCATGGTGTTAACTTCATTGACACTGCATTCCTCTACCACGGAGGATCCAGTGAATCATTCCTGGGGGAAATCCTTAAAGACGGATACCGGGAGAAGGTCTTACTCTGCACCAAGATGCCCTCCTGGTCTGTTAAAAAATATGATGACATGGAGAAATACCTGGAAAAACAGCTGGAAAAACTTCAAACTGATTACATTGACTATTACCTTATCCATAGCCTGGGAAAGGGAAGTTTCCAGCGCCTTAAAGAGATAGGAGTCCTGGAATTTTTAGAAGAAAAAAAGTCAAAGGGCATTATCAAGAACATTGGATTCTCATTCCACGATAACGGCGATGCCTTCCAATGTATTGTGGATGCCCACCCCTGGGATGCCTGCCTTATCCAGTACAACTACTTGGATGAGAAAACCCAGGCAGGAACTGAAGGATTAGAGTACGCACACTCCCAGAGCGTGACTGTGATCATTATGGAACCCTTAAAAGGAGGTATTCTGGCAGATGTGCCAGAAGAAGCCCAGAAAATATGGGATAAAGCCCCAGTTGAAAGAAGTCCTGCAGACTGGGCCTTGAGATGGGTTTTAGATCATCCCGAAGTTACCTGTGCGGTTTCAGGGATGGGTGAATTACAAGAGGTGCAAGAGAACTTACAAGTAGCTGAAGAAGCCCTGCCTGGCACTCTCACCAGTGATGAGTTGAAACTATATGATGAAGTTAAAGAGGTTTACCATGATCTCATGAAGATCAACTGTACCTCCTGTGGTTACTGCATGCCCTGCCCTGTGGGGGTGGACATACCGTCATGTTTCGAGATCTACAACCACAAGTACATATTCAAAACCAGTGGCACATCCTTCACCTACTTAACACGACTGGGAGGTGTTTTCAGCGGTAACGAATCCCATGCAGGACTTTGTAATGGTTGTGGCAAATGTGTACGTGCCTGCCCCCAGAAACTGGAAATACCCGCACTTTTAGAGGGTGTTTCCAAGGAACTAGGTGGGTTTGGATTCCAGTACCGGGTGAAGATTGGTAAAACCATCCTGGTACCACTTTTTGATGCGTTTCTTTCACTTAGTGAACGTTTCTCCCGTGGATCACGTGCCTGAAATGGTATAATTAACTGAATAATAGATGGATTAACATGTACCAAGTAGTAACCATCCTCTTTAATGGATTTGAAACCCTGGATGTTTTTGGCCCGGTTGAAATCCTGGGCAGGTTAAAGGAAGAGTTTCATGTGAATTTATATTCCCTTGAAGGGGGAATTATTAAAAGCAGTCAGGGTGTGCCGGTTCACACCAGACCATTATCCCCAATAAATTTAGAGAATTATATTTTAATGATCCCCGGGGGAATTGGCACCCGGGAACTAGTTAGTAATGAGATCTTCCTGAAACATCTGAAAAATTTGTCAATTAATGCCGAATACATCCTAACAATTTGCACCGGCTCCATACTCCTGGTCAAAACTGGTTTGTTGGATGGCAAGAAAGCAACCACTAATAAAAGGGCATTTGCGTGGACTGAGCATTTTCCAGAGGTTAAATGGGTTCGTGAAGCTCGCTGGGTTCGAGATGGGCATATTTATACCAGTTCCGGTGTCAGTGCCGGTATGGATATGGCCCTGGGATTTGTTGCTGACCAGTTGGGATACGATGTGGCCAAAAGGCAGAGCATTGAAATTGAGTATGACTGGAAGGAAGACCCCAGTTGGGATCCCTTTTCCAGAATATATTGATGGTTAAATCCTGAAAAAACTTAAAGATGAAGGAATTTTTATGGACCGAATCGTTATTAAAGATGGAATAGAGGAAATGGATTTTGAAAAAGTAACTGATATGCTGAGCAAAGCTGATTGGAGTCCGGGAATTAAAATTGATGAGGTTGAAAGGGGAGCATATAATTCTTCCCTGGTTGTGGGTGCCTTCCGGGATGGAATTCAAATTGGTTACTCCCGGGTTGTTTCTGATAAAACAAGATTCGCGTTTATTCTAGATGTTTATATTCATGAGGACCATCGTAAGAAAGGGATTGGTCAGGAAATGTTGAATTACATTCTTTCCCATAAGGAATTTGAGGATGTTTATATCTGGATGCTGGTTACCGAAGATGCCCATAGTGTTTATGGGAAGGTGGGTTTCGAGCCAATTTCCCATCCTGAAAACTGTATGGAAATTAGAAGGGAAAGACCAAAAAGAAAATAAGTTAAAATTATCTGGTAAATACTATTCTAAGTTATGCTGGACGTATTCGAAAATAGAGCCATCCAAGTGTTTGACGGTCATGTTAACACCGGTGGGGACTTTCTGAGGACCTCTAACAATTTCTGATCCATTATTTACCAGGAATGCTTCATACTCCTCCACAGAATCCACCATGAATGTAGCCTGAGTCCTTTTAAATGGTTGCAAGGCCTGTTCTAAACCAGCTATAATCAGGATATCATCAATCTGTGCTAATTCCAGACCCACATCCGGCATTGGAATCCTCATCTCCACCTTCATTCCCAGGAGTTTTTCATAAAAATCCAGGTGCTCATCTAAATCTTCAACATAAACCCTGGAAAGTGTTTTCAATATTCTCATTTAATCACTCACTTATTCTTATTGTTAATCTTCCCTTAAAAAATAATCCTCCACCCCTAAAAACACTACCCGATTACTATTTTAAGAATAAAAGACCTCATTAGTTCCAATCCTGTTAAATTAACCCGAATAAACCCCTGAAATGGGTTTTAATTAAGTTTATATTGGTAGATATTTTATAGTCATTTATATAAAAGAAATAGAAAAAATAGAGAAGAGAGAGTTTTTAACTCCCTATTATTTTCTTTTGGGTAGGATTAACCCGGCACTTACTAATAGGATGGCTAGCCCTATTCCTGCAAGTGGTATTCCCGTGCTCTGCATTCCGATGGTTTTTGTACTTGAGCTGGCTGCTCTGGCAGTTGGTGTAATGGTTACGGTAGCAGTTAAAGTTTGGTTGTCAAGGCTGGCCGAGGTCAAAGCTTCACCTGCTGCTTCGTTTCCACGCAGTATTGAAGTTGCTATTCCATTGATGGTTCCTGTAACTATTGATTTACTACCCACATTACCCAGATTAGTAGTGAAGGTCACCGGTGTTTCATCAGGCAAGTGTCCGGCTGCAGGATCGTGAAATACTCCATTAGAATCATATCTGAAATCTGCAGTAAGGGTAGATAGTTCGCCTAGGGAGATCACCCTTGAATTGGCACTGTAAGTCATGACCAACCATGAAATGTAATCCACATCTCCGGTGATTAGAGCGTTGAAATTTGGGTTGTTAGAACCCCACCAGTTATACTCCGCATTCACAGTACCACTATCACTCTGTATGGCCTTAGGTGTGTTGGCAACGATACGGTTAAAATTCGCATCAACTATACCATAAACATCTTGCAGATGATCATTGAAGATTCCCCCACCACTGGTGGCGTTATTTTGCTTGATGGTGCTGCTGGTAATGGTTAACGTATCCCAGTTGCACATCCCTCCACCACTACCTGCGTTGTTGAGTTGGAAGGTGGTATCGGTGATGTTTGCCGTGCCTTGAAGGTTATGTAATCCTCCTCCAAAAAATTCTGCGGTGTTCTCCTGGATAATACTCCTCCCGATATTTAGAGTATTCCAGTTGGCTATTCCCCCACCGTAAGGGGCAGTGTTCTGCCCAATAACACTAGCAGTAATGGTTAAAGTATCAAAGTTGTTAATTCCCCCACCATTATCACCTTGATTTTGTTGAATGGTGCTACCAGTAACGGTTAACTCACCATCATTGAGTATTCCCCCACCACCACTAGCCTGGTTTTGTTGGATGGTACAACTAGTAATGGTCATGGTATCCAAGTTATATATTCCCCCACCCATGGAGGGAGCGGTGTTCTGCTGAATGACACTACCGGTGATTGTCAAATTACCTCGGTTGGATATTCCACCACCATTCCCTTCTGCTGTGTTGTTGGTGAGTGTACAGTTAGTGATGGTCAAAACACCCCTATTGTAGATAGCTCCACCCTCACCAGTGGCGTTGTTGTTGTTGAACTTACAGTTGATTATCTGGGTAGGTTGGGTTATTGTTCCGCCTCTGTTGGAAATACCAGCCCCATTTCCGTTCCATGTTCCGTCAAAATATCCATTGGAAATGGTTAAACCTTGTATTTTTACATTGTTGACTCCAGATAGTACTTCAATTACTCTGCCATTCTGTTGAGCATCGATGATTACATCATCCGGGTTTTCTGTGACACTTTTCAGTGTTAATTCTTTATTTACTTGGATACTGCTTTCGTTGTAGGTTCCGTTGTTGAGAATGATTGTATCCTGTGGATTAGCAGTGTTAATTGCAGTCTGGATACTATCAGTGGGATCAATAATTATCTCCGCTGAATATACGGCTTGTATAGATATCAAAAAGCCAAAAAGTAACAAGATAGTGAGTATTATATGGTTTCTGTCCATGTTTTCACCTCCTTTTACAATTGATAGAATAATTCTTCTCTGTTTTTATCCGTTAATAATGAAAAGTAGTTTAAAACCTTATATTAAAGAAAGGTTTTGGTGAAAATTGTATTGAAGGTTTTGGTAGTTAACGGAAAGAATATCTAATATTAATATTACGACATAACATAAATCATTATGGATACTAATTTATTATTTATACGACTCTCCCCACTTTTATCATCCATAGAGATTGTATGGTCTTTTTAAGATTGAAAAATGTTAGTCTAGCCCGTTAAAACTAGAAGAAAAGGATTATTTGAATATTTCATATTAGTAGTATTAGTTAGTCTATTTTATGATTTAATTCATAATGAGATATGCTAAAAAATAAAAAAAAGAATTTAATAATTCTTTTTAAGGCGTCTGATGTATATGGTGGCCCATACATAGGCCACTGCACATCCCCTCCCCCCACCAACTACTATTCCCCACCAAACACCAGAGGATCCGAATCCCAGTGTGAAGGCGAATAAGTAGGTGGAGAATGATACGAATAGCACTTCTTTGATAAGGGCAGAGGTTAAAGAATTGAATTATTTACCCATTACCTTGAATACTAAGCTATTCCTATCCCAATGGCTGAGTAGCTCAATTCAATCTGTGTTAGTTCCAAACCCACATCCAGCATTGGGGTCTCATAAACTACTTTTTCATAAAATCAAGTTGTTCCCCTAATCTTCCACATATACCCTGGAGAGAGTTTTCAATACTTCTATAGGTTCACCACTAGTTATTGTTGATGATTATCCTATTAACCTATGGAATGAATTTAAAAACACTGGATTATCTTTTCCGAACAGTTCTGTTTTCTAAAGAACCAAATAACATGTTAAACATAAATAATAACTGGAGTGATATTATGGAAAATGAAAAAAAGAAAGGAATGCCACTTTTAGGAGACTATTTCCCGGAAATGACTGTGGAAACAACCAATGGAATGATGGAACTGCCAAAAGACTTTTCAGGAAAATGGTTTGTTCTTTTCAGCCATCCAGCTGATTTTACCCCAGTTTGTACCACCGAATTCTATGCTTTCCAGAAAAGATACGACCAATTCAGAGACTTGAACTGTGAACTTATTGGTATGAGTGTGGACCAGGTTTTTGCCCATATAAAATGGGAAGAATGGATCCATGAAAACCTCAACATCGAAATCGAATTCCCGGTAATTGCTGATACCGGAGCTGTAGCTGAGAAATTAGGCCTTATACATCCTGGAAAAGGAACCAACACTGTAAGGGCAGTTTTTGTGGTGGATGATCAGGGTAAAATACGAATCATCCTTTACTATCCCCAGGAATTAGGAAGAAACATGGATGAGATCCTGAGGGTGGTTGAGGCCATGCAGACTGCGGATAAGAACAATGTAGCCATGCCAGCAAACTGGCCTAACAATGAGTTAATGGATGATCATGTGATTATACCCCCAGCAAGAGATGTTAAAACATCAAAAGAACGATTGGCACAAGCAAAATCCGGTGCATTTGCCTGTTATGACTGGTGGCTCTGCCATAAAAAACTGGAATAAAAAGAAATAAATTATATTAATCCTTTTCTTTTTTTAGTTCAAAGATACTATCTTCATCATGATGCTTTTTCCTAGTTAAAAATTACCGTAATCTAAAAAAGGAATATAAATGATTTTAAGGAATATAAATGATTTTGAAATTTTATCAAAATATTCCTTTATACCACCTAATAATTCTTTTTAAGGCGTCTGATGTATATGGTGGCCCATACGTAGGCTACTGCACATCCCAGCCCCCCACCAACTACTATTCCCCACCAAACACCTGAGGATCCGAATCCCATTGTGAAGGCGAATAGGTAGGCGAAGAAAGCAACAAAAGCCACTTCCCTGACTATGGTGAGTGTCAAAGATGTGAAGCCTTTTCCCATTGCCTGGAAGATTGAACTGGCAGTGATTCCCAGGGGAACGGTGAGGTAGAATAGGAACATCACCTGCAGGAAGGCAGCTATGGATGGGGCCATGAAAGCGCTTTCCGGGGAGTAGGTGAATATAGTGGCTATGTTCCCGGCAAATACGTAGGATAATAAACCAGTGATCACTGCTATTCCCACCCCTAACTTGGCTGAATAGCTCAAGGCAGTGGATAGGTTTTCATAGTTCCGGGCACCGTATGCAGCTCCGCCAACAGTGATGGCTGCAGTTCCGATACCTATTGGTGGTATCATGGCCATCATCACCACCCTCCAGCCTGCAGTGTAGACTGCTACGGCCTCTGCTCCACCAGTTATAACCAGTATAAGATTCAGGATAACGCCCAGGATAGACATGACCAGTGATTCAACACTAGCTGGAAAGGCTACCATTAAAATATTTTTAACCACATTCCAACTTGCTTTGAAATCCTCCCTTGAGAAAGAGACATAAGTATCCCTTTTAAGGAGTAACCAGTAGACCAGTAATCCGCAGGCAATGCTGCTGGAAATTATGGTGGCCCAGGCTGCTCCACTAACTCCCCATCCCAGGTAATAGATGAATATGGGATCTAGGAATATGTTAAGGATGGCAGTGGCTGCAATGGCGTACATGGGACGGTTTACATCCCCCTCTGCCCGCAGTATCCCTGAAGCTACATTGGAGAATATGAAGAGGATTAGACCTCCGAATACGATCTGCCCGTACTCCGTGGCCAGACCCACCGTGACACCAGCACCCATGAGTAGAAGTATGTTTGGTAGGAATAATAGCAATATAACTGTGAAAACTGCTGATACTGCCAGAGTTAGGATTAGAGAATGCATTGCTGCGTTATCTGCACCTTCTTTACTACCGGCCCCTATGCATCGGGCGATTAATGACGTTGCTCCTGCACCCAGACCATTACCTAAACCTATGACTATCATAAATAATGGGTTAATAAAACCTAATGCTGCCAGGGCATTTGGGCCAAGTCCCGCTACCCATATACTGTCTGCCAGGTTGTAAGCCATGATCAGGAACATGGAAATGATCATAGGGATAGCCAGCACCCTGATTGCCTTCTTAGGTTCTCCAGTGACCATGGAGATACGCTGATCCACACCTTTTGATTTTTCAATATCAGAATTCATCTTTTTCTCCGTAAAAATCTAAAAACATTCGACTAAGAGGTTTAAATCTTAAAACCCCAATAATTTATTTTAAATGATTAAACTCCGATTAAGGGTAGCTGTTATGAATATCAGAGTTACCATAAACTGGGCAAGACATAAAATGGTAAAATTAGATTCAACATTATTAATTTGTAGATGGGGATATATATCTTTGTGGTTCGGTGGATAAAATAAGGGTAGAGGGGATTATTCTTGAAAATATTTTATGGATCTTTCCAATTAAGATTCAAATAAGACAAACTGAAGATAATACTTACCAGTGGACATATTTTTTTTATTCATCTAAAAGAGATTCACTCAGTTAACTGAAAATTATTAACTCCCCATCAGTAAAGTGGATTTAAGGGATAAACCTTCTTAATAGTGAAATAAATACTAGAATATATAGACATAAGCCTCCTAAAATTAAGAAGAGGAGAAATTCAATTTGTACGACGTCATAATTATCGGAGCAGGACCTGCTGGTTGTATTGCTGCTAAAAAGTTGGCTGAATACAGTTATGAAGTTTTATTAACTGAAAAGATGAGTTTACCCCGGGAAAAGTCATGTTCAGGCATCCTCATACCCAAATCAATCCAAATGGTTGAAAAAGAATTTGGGAAGATACCTGCAGATGTTTTCTCATATCCCCCCATTAATAAGGGGATTATATTAAACAGCGCAGATGGGAAGGAGTACCGGTTTGAAAGTGAAGGTTACAATATATGGAGAAATAAGTTCGATCGGTGGATGTGTCTTAAGGCAGAAGATGCAGGTTGCACCCTCAAAACACTGACTTCAGCTCTAAGTTGTGAAGAGAAAGAAGACCATGTAACGGTTAATTTCGCCAGGAGGTCTGCTGAAAAAGAGGGTGGTTTTAATGGTAGAATGGAATTTTTCCAGGAAAAGGCCAGATTTGTGATTGCCGGGGATGGTGCATCCAGCAGGATCAGAAGGGGTCTTCTAAAAACACCCTCTAATTACATAATCACTTACCAGATTTTTTGTAAGGGTAGTATTGATCTGGATAGTGGTTTTTTCCATGCTTTTCTAGATCCTAAACTTTCACAGTACGATGCCTGGTTCAATGTGAAGGATGAATACCTGATCATTGGTGTGGCAGTTAAAGATGCTTCCCTTATGAGATATTATCATTCTAAATTCGTTTCATATCTTAAAACACACCATAATGCCCGGATATTATCAGAGGAGAAGGATGAAGTGGGTTTAATGCCCCATATCACTCCTGATTTTTGGGTGGATCTGGGAAAGGGGCGGGTGCTTTTGGCAGGTGATGCTGCTAATCTTTTAAATCCAATGGGTGAGGGAGTATCCATTGCCCTGGCCAGTGGCTATGCTGCAGCGGAGGCCATTAAAGTTGAATATGATTTTAATAAGCATGTTAATCCAGTAAATATTTTAGATAGATATGAAAGTAATTTGAAAGGAGAAATAGATTACATGAAGAGGCAGTGGAGGTTTCTGAGTACCCTTTCCCCGGATTTTAAGTGTTTCAAATAGTATAATTTCTCTATTTTTTAGTTAATATTGATTTTTAATGACTAATCCTTAAAACACTTTAAAGTCTTTATTTTTGAATTACAAGTATTAATCCTTTTATTAATCTTCAATTGACATGTCTTTGGTGATAAGCTCCACCTAAAATATTTTAAAAACATTAAGGTTTGTGAAACCTATTTTAAAAATATAGACCACCAGTCTAGACCACATGGTTTATAAGGGAGGTGTTCCCTAATAAATTAACTGACCTAAAAACATGAGGGGGATTCAATTGAAGAAAAAAACATTTGCGAGGAAAAATGAACTCCTGGAAGCTGCACTGGATGAATTCACCTTGAAGAACTATGAGAATGCCTCTTTAAATACCATAATCAAAAATGCAGGCATCAGTAAGGGAACTTTCTATTATCACTTCCAGGATAAAGAGTCACTTTACCTATTTCTGCTTGAAACTGCTAATAAAGCAAAATGGAAGTTCATTAATAATCATAGAAAAGAAATCCCCCGTGGACAAAAGGCTAATGATATTTTTGAAGAGTTCAAAATCCAAGCCCAGATAGGGATGGAATTTGCATCCAGTTTCCCCCAATATCACCGACTCAGCATGATGTTCGTTAGGGAAAGGGGAAATAAAATCTACAATAATGCCAAGAGCAAGCTCAACTTTAGCACCCAATCCATGATGGGTGAAGTAGTTAAAAAAGGCAGGGAAAATGGTGAGTTAAATCCACGATTTTCAGAGGATTTCACAGTGAAAGTTTTGACTCATTTATTAATGAATTTTGATGAAATATTCCATGAAGAAGAAGATTTCCATCTGAATGTAATGGTTGAAAACCTGAATAACTATGTTGAATTCATGAAAAATGGTCTTGGAAAATAATCGGAGGGTATAAAATGGAAAAACTTGATATAATGAAGCATGATAAAAGTATAGCTCTGATTTTTGGGATTTTAACTTTGGCCATTATCCTGGCACTGACTAACACTGAATTTCTAAAATGGGCCTTCGCACGACACCAGAACCTTCTAAGTTGGTACGTTAGACCATTATTCCTGGTTCCTTTCTGTTACTTTGCCTATAAAAAAAGCTGGGCGGGTATTTCCATCATCATCTTTTTACTGGCAACCAGTATGTTCTGGTTCCCAGCACCAGCAGTGGTTGGTCCCCAAGAGGCACAGTTCCTGGAGATGGAACTGGATTACTTGACTGGTGAATGGGGATTTGCCAAGATACTCGTGGCACTCCTGGTACCTTTATCATTCATAGTCTTGGGTGCTGCCTTCTGGAAAAGAAACATTCTCATGGGATTGGCAGTGATTGTTCTGATTGCAGTGGCCAAAATGATCTGGGGAGTGGTATTCGGTGGTGAATCAGGAACATCCATCTTCGCACCAGCTATTGTTGGACTGGTGATCTGTGCAGTTCTCATATATCTGGGATTTAAAAAACCATTGCAGAAGAAAAAATCTTCCCCCTGAAACCCTTTTTTCTTTCAAGTTTACTTTTTTTCAATGAAAGTAATGTATATCCATTCTGTAAGACGGCCGTAACCCCCGGGCACGAATATGAATAAAGTAACCCCTATCAGACCGGTGATTAATCCCCAGAAAAAGTTAGACTCGAAATATAACGTTACAAAAACACCATAATAACCTGTAATCCATTGTATGACTCCGGCAATTATGGCAAATATCAATCCGACAATCCAGTACCGGCCAAAATCCTTTTTTATGCCCATAGACCCTAACATCCCCTATTTTATTGTATAAGTAATTTATAGGAAGATAAGTAAAATAATTTTTCCGGTTTAATGAAGAGTTCTGGAGAAATTAGGGTGTGATCTGGGTGTTAATTTGGAAAAATCATTTATCCCCTCCTTGAGTTATTATAACCTGTCAAGTAAAAAGGAGGTGAACTCCAAGATATAAGTGCTTGATCTCAGGCCATGTGACTTGTCAACACCCTATCTATTATACCGCCCCTCCCGATGTAGATCACATCAAGATAGGGTTCGATATAAGTCAACATGGCCGGAGACAAGAATCCCGGGATAAATGTACTCATTTTTTTTAACTAACTTCAAAACTTTTACCAGAGAAAAAAATCCAAACGGAGCACAATATTGTCATGAGACATTATTATTGATAAATAAATTAAATGAGGGAATGAAATAGAAATCCAAAGGTTTATAGAGCGTTTCAGTAATATTAATAATGTATATTGATAATCATATAACCAGATACAATTCAGATTTTTATGTTTAAAGCTCTTAAAATCATCTGCAAACTCAAATGGGAATTAAAAGGGGAAGGTTAAAGATGAGTACTGTACAGTTAGAGGTTCTACTCAAAGAAGCAATGGAGGAGGAAAAGAAAGAAGTAGAACGGATTAGGAAGAAATACAAACAAAGAATTAAAGAGCTTCAAAACCAAAAATACACCATAACAATCGACCAGGAAAAACAAGCCCTCATAGAACAAGCACAAAAACAAGAAAAACAAGAAAAAGAACAACTCCGACAAAAATACAAACAAAGACAAAAACAAAACACCACACAACCCACCAACAACCCGGAAAAACAAGCCCTCATAGAACAAGCACAAAAACAAGAAAAACAAGAAAAAGAACAACTCCGACAAAAATACAAACAAAGACAAAAACAAAACACCACCAACCCTGAAATTGAAGATCCTCATGAAGAAATTATAATAAAAGAATTACCTGAAAAAAATGAAGATTTAATGGAAAATAAGGAGATTAAAAAACTATTTGAAGAAAGTAGACCTTATAAGGAAGATAAATATGAGGATTCGTTGCCAAGCAACCACGATGAACTTTATACTATTTTTGACCCTCAAAACGATTATGAGAAGAATGGAGAATTAGAAACTGTTGATAGAACCGAACTACTGGAAAAGTACAATATTAAGGACGTTCATGAGGATGATATTGATTACATTTTAGAAAGCTTTGATAGCCCCCTAATTGAGGAGGATATTGAAAAAATTGAAGAAAAATTAATAAACAGCATTGAAACATCGGCTTTGTCCCATCCTAAAATTGAATGGGTTAATGTACTGGTGTTTTTGGATACTGAACTGGAAGGAAACATTAAAATATTCGCAGAATATGCTGATAGAAGATTACTTAAGCATATAATATCTAAAAATAATGAAGAATTAGAGGTAGAATTAATACAAATCGCATTATATGAAGTTTGGGATGTTTTTACCACATTAGGAGTTAACATTGATAATCTTGAATCAAAAGTTGATGTGGAAGTTGAACTAAATCCTACTTAGTACGATATAACTAAAATTATGAACCTAATTATTTATTCTAAAAGTCCATTCTCTTACTTACCAACTAAAAATAACATCCATTTACAACTCACTCTTTTAATGTAATTCTGGATTATTTAAAATGTTAATCAAGGCCAGTATGGCCACGAATACCATGGTAAAAACCGTTATGAGAGCCATGGAAACTGTGATGTCATTGTACTGGTAAAAAATGGATAGTATGGTCCCTAGACCCGTTATACCATAAACTGTTACTGCTTCAGCCCAGTAATGTTTATTAGAAAGTATAGAAGCTATTTTCGCATTCAGAGAGTCGTATTTTGAAAGGTAGAGTGCGAATATCTGGAAAAACAGGTATACCACCATGAACCAGCCAAAGAAGTTGGAGATGGGAACCCCAAAGTAAGCCCCAGGATCGGTCCATACCCATAGACCCTGTAAAGTGGATGAAATTGGATCAACACTTAAATCCCACATTACCATGATGAATGAAGCAATGAATGGCACTAGGAATATTTGTTTTCCCTCAAGTTTTTTATGGTATTGGCCGGTTAATACGTGTGACAACACCCATGATAAGTACCCTATGGCAAAATAGGCGAATATGATTATTAACGGGACGTTTAACAATCCTAATGAAGGGGAATAGTGATAAAATCCAAATGGGAAGCCCGTGGCTATGCTAAGGTTTTCAAAAGAGAAGCTAACTGCCCAGGTGATGAAGAAAAATATCAGGATATTTTTTTTCCCATAGCGTTCGTTTCCATGTAATACTGCAAGAATAAAGAGAATAGCAGTCACCAGGAAAGAATCTATGGCCAGTAAATTAGGATCTTTATAGGTGAAAATCAGGAGAATGTTAACAATTAAAAAAAACTATAATTAAAGACCATCTAAACCAGCTGAAAGTTTTTCTCTCTTGATCAGTCATGTGAAACCCCTTTTTATATTTTATGCCATTCTTTGAATTTATAAGTAATAGTTCATGCCCTTTATTTGGATTTATAAGTAATAAGGATGCCAAAGATGGGAACTGAATAGTTAATGAGGCATTGATTGATATCTTCACCATTAAAATTAGAATATTATAAATTTTTGATTTATTCGTAGTTTTTTAATATTTCATAAATCAAATATGTTAATGGTGATGAAAATGGTTAGTGTCAATGATGAAGCTCCGGTTCTGGTTAAGGCTGAAATTGAAATTGACGCAGATCCAGAGACTGTGTGGAATATTATTGCTGATATTGAGTCCTGGCCCCGGTGGAATCCTGATGTGAAGAGCGCCCGACTCCAGGGTGAGTTTAGACCAGGTACACAATTCCTGTGGAAAGCAGGGCCGGCTAAAATCACATCTTTAATTCAGGATGTGGACCCGCCCCATACCCTTGCCTGGACCGGTAAAATAATGGGAATTAATGCGATCCATGTCTGGGATATCCAGGTGGTTGATGATAAAACCGTTGTTCGAACTGAGGAATCATGGGATGGTCTGATGAGTTCTGCAATGCACGACCAGTTAGAGGAAATGCTGGAAAAATCTCTTTATTCCGCCCTGAACAATCTTAAAACCGAATGTGAACGAGTTTGAACTGAATGAATCCAGAAACACGGATAAATCCTTAAATATGAGAGTTGGGCTTTTAAAAATGAAGAATTAATTAATTTAAAATCATTCCTTGGGAATAATCCACGCCCTCCATATTGGTAATTACTCCAGTTCAAAGCAAGATCCAATTAATTATTCTAAGGTTACTGACCGGGATAGAATAATAGAAGAGGGAATGTAATAAAAATCGTTTTAGACAACTTAACAAACGTAGGGTTAATTGGAGGCAATTTTAATGGTTGGAGAAAGGGATTACTATGAATATAAGAAATCAGAGTTTTTCACCCAATTTAATGAATTCTGTAATAGGGTAGGTATTTTAATGGAAGATAAATACGGTGCAGAATTTAAAAATAAAGTAATTGGAGAAATTAAGGAAGAATATGAATCTATTTTTGAATAAATACCCTATATTGGAGGGGATGGTAATTCTTTAACCTTTGATCTTGTTTCTGCAGCACAGAATCTGGCACTTTATAAAGTCCTGAAACATCATACCCTGCCACTTGAAGAGATTGGGAAACTGGCTTACCAGGCCGAAGAAGAATACTTGAGTAAAAATAGGGAGTTAATTCCTCCCATGACCCACCCTAAGTATATTTTTTACATAAAAAGAGCTGCAGATGAATCTCTTAAAAAGAGACATCCTGGTGATTGGGTTTATGAGTTCATTGAGGGAAATGAAGAATTTGATTTTGGCACCTATTTTACGGAATGTGGAATACAAAAATTCTTCCATAAACATGGCGCTGATGAATTCATACCATACCTGTGTGCTATGGATATAATAATGAGCAAATGTGGGAATTTAGGGCTGGAAAGGACACAGACCCTTGCTGAAGGTGGTGATAAATGTGACTTCCGGTATAAAGGTGGTAGGAAAACAAAAGTTGCCAGTACGGTGATTAAAAAAATTAAAGATTTGAGTTTGTAAAAAGATTTTATCATCCCACCAGATGCTAACCCAATTATTATAAGCACCCATGGTTACTTAGAGCATAATTCCCTGAATTTTAATGGAATTTTAGTTTTTAAAATGGATTTATTGCAGAATTAACCGCATCTACCAGTTCACCAAGATTTTCACCACCACTTACAAAGGTGAAAAACCCCACTGGTGCTTGAAATTTCATAGTATATTTTAAAGTCCGCCCCTTATCACCATTATCTTCTATTTCCATCTTTTTCAACCAGTTTATGGGATATCTTGCCAATTCAGTGTGCATTCCACTTCGTAAGATAATCTCCAAAATTCTACCATCAAAAGATATGTATAATGGACTATTTCCCTCTGAATCCTCAGCTCCATATACTTCAATCATATTACATCCCCCACTTTAAGATATATTATATATATTAACTCTAAGTATGAAATATTCTGTTGCATGGGATATGAATCTCTAATTTTCTTTTTCACATATTTAACATCTTAAATACAGATTTATTATCGATTTTAATCATGGATTACAACTTGGATAGAACTATCTTTTTATGCTTTACTTTGGCATCTGTTTTGCTAGCATTCTATTTCTATTGTGGTATTTATTTAGAAACCGCTGATTGGTTATTTAATGAACTTCCGGAGCTTCTTAATTATAAAGAAGGGTAACTGGCTAGTTCCGAATTATATTGAGCTATTTTCACACTATAAATGGAAAGTCAGTAATCTATCTTCATAGGTATTATGGCGGTTCATTTATGGGTTCACCAGTTGTAATATCCCAGATTTCTGTTCCCAGTACCGTGCCGGTTTTAGCATCTACCTTAACATTACCCAACACCGTGTCTTTAGCATGCTGCCCCTCAATTTCCACCACCATTGGCACGTAATACACGCTTCCTTTCAGGACAGGAGTGCCGGCTCCAAGAGTCTGGAACTTGGAATTGGAATTTAAGTACTGGGATGCGATTGATTTGGCTTTGGATGCAGATATGAAATTGGACTGAGTCTGGTTAGTTTGATTCTTATTTATAGTAACCTGGGTAGTGTTGTTGGTTATGTTGGGAGTAACATTGTTAAACGACTGCATTAGCATGTATCCAACAACTCCAACGAGAATCACGAGCACTACCACTATTAAAATAAGAATATTACGAGTATTCATATATCCCTCCCCTTAAATCTTATTTAAAGCCCATATTGACATAAAATGTCATGTGATCCATTGTTAATTGATATTATCCTATAATCACAATTTATAATAT
>Ga0334892_1000092_pt1:0-112500 | contig 140903 bp, 142 predicted proteins | sample GraSluR3_MG_4_FD_207213 | JGI IMG/M metagenome (GOLD analysis project Ga0334892, IMG submission 207213) | Sludge microbial communities from methane-producing bioreactor in Wageningen University, Netherlands - Granular Sludge_15_04-R3 | ecosystem: Engineered > Bioreactor > Anaerobic >... | reverse complement strand
TCTCACGGGTGGCTGATCCCATATAGTCTTGGGGAGTGTTGATGAATACTTTCTGTATGGGTTCCAGTAATGCTGGTTCAGCCAGCATTATGGCACCGTAGACTGCCTTTCTTATGGCAGGCAGGACCTGTGCGGGTCCTCTGTGCACGGCGTCTTCGTGTATCTTAGCATCCATGAGTTTGATTTTAATTCCCATTACCCTTTCCTTGGCTATGGGTCCATCATCCATGGCACTTTCGAAACCTTCCAGGAGTAATTCTTTGATCTCATCCAGATACTGAATACCACGGGTCATGTTGATGAAGATACTTTTATCGTAAACATCCCACACCTTTCTGGCCTGGTCTTTGGGTAACCCATATTCCTGGAATTTAGGGATTAATTCTTTACCTTTAACTCGGCCTTCTTTGATGTCTCCATCAACTATAGCTTGGTAAACGGCTTCATCCAGTGGTTCGATTTCTAGGTAGAAACGGTTGTGTTTGTTGGGTGATTTACCCTCAACTGGTCCGGCGGTTCCGGCGATGGTTTCCCGGTATACCACAATGGGCTCGGAGGTTTCAATCTCCACACCTTTATCATTGATACGGTAGGTGATGATCTCCAGGTGAAGTTCACCCATACCTGCTACCAGGTGCTCACCAGTTTCCTCGTTAATATTCATCTTGACAGTGGGGTCTTCCTTCCCAACCTGTCTTAATACTTCAATGAGTTTAGGCAAGTCTTTGGTGTTTTTAGCTTCCACTGCAACAGTTACCACTGGTTCGGAGATGTGTTCCAGTCCTTCAAACGCTTCTATTTTCCGGTCAATATCACAGATGGTTTCCCCGGCCACAGCGTTACGTGCCCCAGTTATGGCCACGATGTTACCTGCTGGAACCCGGTCAGTATTCACTCTTTCCGGGCCGAAGTACACGCCCACTTGTTGGGTTCGTGCTTTTCCGTGTGAACCTACGAAGAAGATTTCTGTTCCCTTCTCCAGTGTTCCACCGTATACTCGTCCAGTGGCAATCTCACCAGCGTGTTTATCAATACTCACGTCAGTTACCATCACTGCCAGTGGTCCGTCAGGGTCAGTGTTGATCATACCCTGTCCTTCTTCACTTTCAATGTCTCCAGACCAGATACTGGGCACCCTGTAGGCCTGGGATATGTTGGGGCTGGGTAAGTGTTCCACTACCATTCCCAGTAATACATCGGAAAGTGGTACTTTCTCGGCTAATTCTTTCTGTCTTTCTTCGTTACAGTAGTCCAGGATGTCATTGAAGTTTATCCCGGTTTTCTGCATGATATCAACGTTGATGGCCCAGTTATGGTAGGCTGATCCGAAGGCTACGCTTCCATCTTCAACTTTAACCAACCATTCTTTTTTAAGTTCTTCCGGGGCCATGTTGCTGATTAACTTGTTGGCACTGGCAATGATCTTAATGAATCTCTGCTGGAGCTCCTCTGAGTCCAGTTTGAGTTCGTTGATTAAACGGTCCACCTTGTTTATGAAAAGTACTGGTCGTACGTTTTCTTTGAGTGCCTGACGGAGTACAGTTTCGGTTTGGGGCATGATTCCTTCCACTGCACATACCACTACCACTGCTCCGTCCACTGCTCTCATGGCACGGGTTACATCTCCCCCAAAGTCCACGTGACCTGGGGTGTCTATGAGGTTGATGAGGTAATCATCATCCTTGAACTTGTGAACCATGGACACGTTTGCTGCGTCGATGGTAATTCCTCTAGCCTGTTCCTGTTCATCAAAGTCCAGGAAACGCTGATCTCCAGCCAGTTCGGATGAGATCATACCGGCTCCTGCCAGTAGGTTGTCGGAGAGGGTGGTTTTCCCGTGGTCAATGTGGGCTACGATACCGATGTTCCGGATGTAATCCGGTTCATACATCAGTTCCTTGATCTTACTGATCATCTTGTCTCGTCTACTCATACAATTCACCCTTTAAAATGAGTTGAATGATCAACCTTAATGGGCTGATCTGGCCACTCGCTCTTTTTCCTCCTTCTTACCAACTGAGAAACTTCTGGTATCTGCTTCTGCTGCTAGTAACAGTTCTTCTGCCAGACATTCTCCTGCGGATTTTTTCCGTTTAAAGGCTGACTGGAGGGCTCCTTTGGTTATGAAACCTATGGCAAGGTCCACCCTGCGCTGTGGTGCTATGTCCACTGCTACCTGGTAACCTATTCCACCATACTTGATACGGGTGGTTTCTTCACGGGGAGCAGCGTTTTCCACGGCTTTAACCAATACTTGTATTGGATTTTCCTTGGTACGCTGGTTTATTACGGTGAAGGCCTCTTTTACAATATTGTAAGATTTGTTTTTCTTACCGGAGTTCCTCTGGGTTCTCATTATTTTGTTCATTAATCGTTCTACGATTGATACTTTTGATTTGGCGAACTGTCGTTTCACGTGTCTCCCCATGGTATGGGGGACCATTATTTCGTCCAGGCAGATGTAGTTGACCAGTCCTAGGTCTTCTACCTTGACTTCTTCCAGTTCCCAACTTTCAAAGACTTTGAAGCTCATATCATAACCTCGCTTATCTCACTGGTTTTTCGATTTTGCCCTTAACCATTTCTTCTAGGGCTACGTTGTTCACTTTGGTGACTTTCCAGCGTACACCTGGAATGTCTCCCATGGATCTTCCGGATGGTCCACCAATTCCTTCGATGACCACTTCGTCGTGTTCATCGATGAATCCTATGGCGCCGTCTCCTGGGGCGAATGCAGTGAGTTGTTTACCGTTCTTGATGAGTTGAACTCTTACACACTTCCTGATGGCAGAGTTGGGTTGTTTTGCTTCTATTCCCACTTTTTCTATGACGATTCCCCGTGCTTGGGGTGCGCCTCCCAATGGGTCAGCCTTAATATCTAACCCGAGTGCTTTTCGCTTGTACTCGGTGTCTTTCCACCGGAAGTTCTGTCGATTCTTTTTAAGCTTTTTTGCTGCGAATAATCCTGGCAAATGTAATTCCTCCTTGTTAACGTTAATACGATGACGATTCCCTGATCTTATGTAGGTTTCCCTGGATCAGGGATGATCAGTGTAATTAGATCGCTAGTTTTTTACTATTTTATAACTATGTTATTTATATTGTGCTGCCTTTTGGCCAGTACCCGGGCCCTTTCAATATTCTGCCCGCCTTTTCCTATGGCGGTGCGTTTATTGCGAGAATCAGCCTCTAAAGTGGCTATTTTCTCCCCGTTTTCTTTTTGGAGTATGCGTACACTCCTTATTTTTGCGGGGGCCACTAGGTTGGCTATGAATTCCACTGGATCATCAGAGTGTTCAATTACTTCCACACCCTTATCCACGGTTTTCTGCACCTTGGCAACGGTGCTTCCTCTTTTTCCTATGGCCAGACCCATGTCTCCCTTTTTAACCAGGAAGGTGATTTTTCCGTTTTCATCGTCCACCAGGCAATCTTTTACTGTTGCCCCGGTCATGCTCTCGAAAAGGGCGATGTACCGGATTTCATGGGTACTGAATTTGATGGTCACAGTTTTACCCCACTATTTCCAGTATGGTGGAGTCTCCAGGATCATTGACCATCATGGTGGCCACAGTGAATGGTTTTCCACAAACTGATCCTAAATCCACACTAGTACCTTGGAAGGTGTAAACCGGGATTTCAGATAATTTGGAGTACTGCATCACGTCTTCAGTTACCTCTTTTGGGCAATTTTCTGCGATGATGACCAGTTTTCCTTTTCCAAGCTTCAGAGCCTGGATTGTTTTACTGGATCCCAGTGTGACATTACCTGTATCTACTGCTACTCGAATTCCTCTCTCTACGTCCATCTACTGCCTCCTTATTTCTCTTTCATGATGACGCCAACTGACCCTGTTCCCAGTGGTATTGGCTGCCCGATTATAATGTTCTCTATTATTCCGGTGAGATGGTCCACCTCACCTCTGATGCTGGCCCGGAGAAGGTGTTTACCAGTCTCCTCGAAGGATGCTCTGGCCAGTACACTGGCTTTTTCACCGCTGATACCATGTCGACCTATGGATTTGACTTTGCCGTCGGCAGTCATCATATCTGCAACCAGCATGATGTGCCGCACGTCCACAGTGAGTCCCTGCTCTTCCATGGTGGTCTGGGCCTCGTGGATTATGGAGTTACGAGCGGCTTCCACTCCCAGAACTTTTTCCACCTCATGGATATCATTGGTGGTAGTTCGCACCGGGTCAACACCATCCATTTTTAGGACGGCTCCCAGATTTGAACCTTCAGTGTGTATAACCCATTCCTGCCCTTCTTTTCGGATCACGACCTTCCCTATGTTCTTAATTCCACTTATCTGGAGATCGCGAACCTTGTCAGCTAAAAGTCGAAGTTCCCTAATGGCATGTTTAGATTCTGTAATTTTGGGTTCAAAACTCAGCAAGTTGTTATTTATTTCTACACTTTTAAAAGTTTTTTCTATCTTGGCCATGACCTCATCATAGTCCAGTCGTTTCTCCTTCACCTGCTCCTCGTCGATCTCCACACTCATATTCATACTGGCGTAGTTGACGTTGAAGTCTTTGAGGATGTCATTGAAGGTTATTTTACCTATACGATTGGCAATGGTCCTTATGAACTCCTCATCACTGGCATGGTCTTCGTCGAAATATATGGCCATGGTTGGTGTGGATATCTTCTTACGGGCGTCCACGATCTCGATGAGTCGGGGTAAACCTAGGGTAACGTTTAGCTCTGCTACCCCTGCATAGTGAAAAGTACGCATGGTCATCTGAGTACCAGGCTCTCCTACTGACTGGGCAGCCACTGTACCTACTGCCTCACCAGACTCCACTTCAGATCGTATGTAGGCTCTCTTAATTTCTTTCACCAGTTCATCCAGTTCATCATCATCCAGCTGGTGCCTTTCAGCAGCTTCAGCTATTTCCTGGATGAGTTTTTCCGGGAATTTGGCTCTTTTCTTTTTGACCAGCTTTTCAACTTTCTCTATATCCACAAAACCACCTGAGATTTTATTACCATGCATAAGTATTATCCTTTCATCTGTTTATTAATCATTTACCGGATTTAGCTTTGATTCGCATTTCTTCAATTAATCTGTCGATATCAGCAACTTTTCCATAATCACTCTTGGCAGGATCTATTCCGTCTTCACCATAGTGAGTTTGAATAACCACTCCCCGGTTGTCTCGAACTGTTTTATCAGTGTTAACCGAGAGATCCTGTAAGGCGTTCACCAATCGGCGTTGCATGTAACCACTCTGGGCTGTACGGATAGCTGTGTCCACCAGTCCTTCACGCCCTCCCATGGCGTGGAAGAAGAATTCCAGTGGGTCCAGTCCTGTTTTGTAACTGGAATGTACGAATCCGCTGGCTTTAGCACCAAGCTCCCCTTCCTGGAAGTGAGGTAGGGTTCTTTTACTGTAACCTCTCTCAATACGACCACCACGAACAGATTGCTGTCCCACACAGGCAGCGATCTGAGTCAAGTTCAGCATCGACCCTCGGGCACCTGTTAGTGCCATGATAACTGCGTGGTTGTCCATTCCAAAGTAGCTTTCCGCTATTTCTCCTGATTTGTCCCTGGCTTCCCCGAGTACTTGCATGATCTTCATCTCCAGGGTTTCCCGGAGACTACGGCCAGGAAGGGCTTCCAATTCATCGTTATGGTAAGCTTCAATGAGCATTTCCACTTTCTGTTCAGCCTTAGAGAGTAGTTCCTCAATACGGTCCTGAGCTTCCCGTGGTATTTCCTCATCAGCAGTACTGGTGGTGAATCCCCGTTTCATAATACCGGAGATTGCCAGTTTAGTGGCTGAGTCCAGGAATTCCCTGGCCCTGTCAGTTCCGTACTCCTTAACAATGGAATCCAGTATCTTACCCGAGAATGCACCATAGGCTTTTTCATCTATGGCTCCGGATACAAGCTGACCATTTTCTATAACCACATATGCATCGTTTTTACATTCCTGCTTGAGGCATTCGTCACATTTACGGCAAATTTCTGCCTTGTAAACCATGTTCAGGTTTTTGGGGAGGAGTAAGCTGAATATTTCCTTACCAGTCCATTCCTGGTTTCTTGGTTTGGGTAATGGTAACTGGGATTTTTTAAGCATCTGGAATACTTCATCTTCCCGGAAGTTGGATCCTTCCCTGGTGAGGAGGTATGCTCCTGATATGTGATCGTGTATTCCGCCGATGATTGGTCCTCCGAAACGTGGAGATAGGATGTGCTCCTGCACCCTCATTAGGGATTTGGCCTCTGCACGTGATTCTTCAGTCTGGAAGACGTGCATGTTCATTTCGTCCCCATCAAAGTCTGCGTTGTATGGAGGGCAAACACAGAGGTTTAACCTGAATGTTTTGTATGGTAAGACCTTTACTTCATGGGCCATCATGGACATGCGGTGCAGTGATGGTTGTCGGTTGAAGAGTACAATATCCCCATCCATTAGGTGTCTTTCCACTACGAATCCTGGTTCCAGTTTTTCAATAATGGCTTCTTTGGTTTCATCATAGACCCTGATCTTTCGATCATCTGGTCGGATGACGTAATTGGCACCTGGATGTTGATTTGGTCCGTTGAGTATGTATTTCTTCATATCTTCAATGTTCCAATCAGTAACATAGATTGGTACCGTGACTTCAGTGGCTATCATCAGGGGCACCCCTACCTCGTTGATGCTGATGTTGGGGTCCGGAGATATAACTGTCCTGGCAGAGAAGTTTACCCTCTTACCAGAGAGGTTACTTCGGAAACGTCCTTCTTTACCCTTCAATCGTTGGGCCAGTGTTTTCAGTGGTCTTCCTGATCTATGCCTTGCTGGGGGAACTCCTGATGCTTCGTTGTCAAAATAGGTTGTGACGTGGTATTGTAATAATTCCCAGAGGTCCTCCACGATGAGTTGTGGTGCTCCTGCTTCCATGTTCTCCTTGAGACGCTGGTTAATTCGCAGGATATCCACCAGTTTGTGGGTCAGGTCATCCTCGGATCTTTCCCCGGTTTCAAGGGTGATGGATGGCCTCACGGTTACTGGTGGTACTGGTAGTACGGTTAGTACCATCCATTCTGGTCTGGCTACCTTGGAGTTGATTCCTAGGAAGATATAGTCCTCTTCAGGGATTTTCTCCAGGCGTTCTCTGACTTCACTGGGTGTTAATTTGTAGTTGCCCTCGACAATGGATACTGGTTTGTCTATTTTAACATCTTCCTGCTCCGTGTCACAGTTGGGGCATTTATCCCGACGTGCAGTGGTGTAAACATCCTTCACCAGTCCAGTGATACTTTCTTCATTTTTCAGTCGGGATTCAATCCTGTCCTGATAATCTATTCTTTCAGTTTCAGTTAAAAGCACCTTTCCACATTCACTGCATGTTGAACGCAGTATCTTGTGTATGGTATCTGCGAATCCCACGTGGACTACTGGTCGGGCCAGGTTTATGTGACCAAAATGTCCCTGACAGTCTCCTCCTTTAGAGCCACATGATCGGCATCGGAGTCCTGGATCAATAACTCCTAGTCGTGGGTCCATTAGACCCGCTTCTATGGGGTATCCATCTTCATCGTAGGTATCAGGGGTCACGATTTTGGTAACGGACATTCTCCGGATATTCTCCGGCGATAGCAGGCCAAAGTTGATCTGGGCGATCTTCTTTAAAATTCCTTTCAAACTCACTCTCTCCTCTTTTTAATACATACCATTATTTCTAGACCCTAAATCAGGCTTTATCTTCAAGAACCAGTTTGGGGAAAATACACAGGCTCTTGAGTTCATCCAATAATAGTTTAAATGCGTATGATATCTCCACAGGGAAGCTGTCAGAATCTCCGCATATAGGACAGTACCTTTTATCCCTTATTCGGTCGTATATAGCTACCATTCCACATTCACCACATACTATGGCCTCATATTTATCAGACTCATCCAATAATCTCTCTTTAAGAGATAAAGCAGCCCCATGAGCAATAAGGCAGTCTCTTTCCATTTCTCCGAATCGGAGACCACCCTCCCGGGCTCTTCCCTCGGTTGGTTGTCTGGTTAAAACTTGTACCGGTCCCCTTGACCGGGCGTAAACTTTATCGGAGGTCATGTGGTGCAGTTTCTGGTAAAAAGCCACTCCCACAAATATCTCTGCCTCTATTCTTTCACCGGTGATCCCGTTATAAAGGGATTCCCGGCCTGCGGTTTCAAAACCATTTTCCCGCAGGAGATCCATTATTTCCATTTCCTGGTTTCCACTGAATGGGGTTCCATCCATACGCTGACCTTCCATGCAACCGGCTTTACCAGCTAACATCTCCAGCACCTGCCCCACTGACATCCTGGAGGGTATAGCGTGAGGGTTGACTATTAAATCAGGAACTACTCCTTCGGCAGTGAATGGCATGTTTTCCGGTGATACTATGAGACCAACCACTCCCTTTTGTCCGTGTCTGGATGCGAATTTGTCTCCGAATTCAGGTTGTCTCTGGTCCCTTACTCGTATTTTAGCCAGTTTACTTCCTTCCACTGTTTCGGTGAGCATTACTGCATCTACCACTCCGTGTTCCCCATGTCGTACAGTGACCGAGGTTTCTCTTCGTCTTTCAGCCACGGTCCCGAATTCGTCAATTTCTTCTAAGAAACGGGGTGGTGATGTTTTTCCGATGAGGACATCCCCAGACTTTACATTGACTTCAGGGTTGACAATTCCATCTTCATCCAGGTTGCGGTACACTTCTTCTGAACGGTATCCTCGTACCATGTTTTCAGGCACTTCAAATTTGTCTTCCTGTCCACCGGGATATCTTCGCTCAGAGGCTTCGTAAGATCTGAAAAATGATGATCGGGCTAGTCCACGTTCTATGGAAGCCTTATTTAATATGAGGGCATCTTCCATGTTGTAACCCTCGTAGGACATTACCCCCACCACGAAATTTTGACCAGATGGTCTTTTATCGTACTGTGTGGCATCCATACTCCTGGTTTTCACGATTGGAACCTGAGGATGGTGCAGTAAGTGCGCACGGGTGTCAGTTCTTAAATGGTAATTAGAAACGTAAAGTCCCAGTGCCTGTTTGGTCATCCCTGCTTCCATGGTGTTACGTGGGGATGAGTTGTGGTTGGCGTAGGGTATGATCCCGGCACAGATCCCCAGCATGGTGGAGGGGTCTATTTCCAGGTGAGTGTGATATTCATTAATTTCATCAGGGAACATGGAAATGTAGGTGTTTTCTTCTTCCTCGGCATCGAGGTATTCAATAATTCCTTCATTAACCAGATCATGCCATGCCATTTCTCCATCGGCAATCTTCTGCATGTGTTCATCTGTTAAGCATGACCCCCCGTTTTCCACCACAATGAGTGGTCTTCTGGTTCTTCCAGGGTCATTGAATAAGTATATCTCGTTGTTTTCAGGGTAATGAGTGATGTTCATTTCATGGGATACTTCTCCAGATCTCCTTTTCTGGCGCATTTCTTCCATGAAACCTTCTGGATCATCACAAGTCCCAATAAGCTTCCCGTTAGTATAAACCTTGCATTTTTTCACGAATTGGCCCCCAATAGCTGGCTTTTCATAATAAAATAAATTTTAACTCCGTAATGTCTCATTTTCATCCCTAGATAGGGTTGATGGTTTTCATCTTCTTTACCACTGATTCCAGTTCATCTGGATTGGAACCCTCTGATATTTTGGCCAAAATTGCCAGATTCTTTACCAGCCCACAGTTCGGCCCCTCAGGGGTTTCGTTGGGACAGATTTTCCCAAACTGAGTGGGGTGCAGGTCACGAGCTTCGAAGTGAGGTTGACTCCGTGACAGGGGAGAAACTACACGTTTAAGATGTGAAAGAGTTCCCATGTAACTGGTTCTATCCAGTAACTGACTTACACCGGCCCGTCCACCAACCCAGTTTCCAGTGGCTATGGCGTGTTTGATGTTTTCAGTTAGGACATCGGACCGCACTGCCTGTTTGACTGAGGGTTCTTTTCCCCTTGCCAGACTTCGTTCCAACTGGTAGGTCATGTCACGGGTTAAACTGGTGAATGCAACTCTGAACAGATCTTCCATGAGGTCTCCAGATACCCGGAGTCTCTTATTGGCGTAGTGGTCCTTGTCGTGTGGTTCACGTTCGTCAAAAATAACTTGCAGGAGCATCTCTGTCATTTCAGCCAGATATGTGGCTTTTTCTGCTCTTTTTTCTGGTTCCACACCAATGTGTGGTAATAGGTAACGGTCTATGACATCTTCCGCCCTTTTAATTCGGTATTCCTCAGTCATACCCTTGGCCACCCGGTTACCGATGTACTTGATAGCATCGTAGGTGTTAGTGATTTCTGAGGTTTGAATGTCATCTATGAGTAGGAATTGTACGTCGTTTTCTTCTGAAACACTGCTAACCAGGTCTACATCTTTTTCCAGACCCAGGGCACGGAGTAAAACCACCAGTGGTATTTCTCCAGGTACGTACGGGAATGATATTCTTAAAAATACGCCTTTTTTCCTTGGTTTACGGTATTCAAGAGTTATTCGTGCTCTAAAACCACTTTTGATCGAGGTTACAATTGCTCGTGCCCGGCGGTCTTCTTTTTCCCCAATTCTTTCCAGGATGATCTTGTTGGGTGCTATCTCTTCCATGGTAACTATGGCCCTTTCGGAACCATTGACAATGAAGTAGCCTCCGGGATCCTGAGGATCTTCACCATTGGCTTCCAGTTCATTATATCCTAATCCATTAAGGTGGCATATGTTGGATTTAAGCATTACAGGAAGTTCACCAATATAGACTTTCTCCAGGTTAGGTTCTTCTTCACCCTTGGATAGAGCCATGTCCATGTACATATGGGCCGAGTAAGTTAGATTTCTGAGTCTAGCTTCAGTAGGGAAGACCTTACTTTTTGAGCCATCAGCTTCCTTAATGTAAGGCTTCCGGATTTCAACTTTACCGGTTTGTATGCAGTATTCTCCTTGCTCCAATACAATGGGCTCGGTTATATCAATTATATCCTGTATACGATGATCTACAAAGTCGTTGTATGACTTAATATGATGATCCACCAGTTTATATTCATCAAAAAAGGTATCGACAAGTCCCCAGGCATTTTTTACCATTAAATTCCTCCAAAAAACAACCCATACCTAATCCATATTCATAATCCTCACTTGAGTTAGAGTTTCAAGTGGGTTTCTGGTCCATTAATATCAATGTATATATATTATATTATTAAAATATAACACAATTTATGTACCGGTTTATTATATAAGGTAAGGCATTATTCACTCAACTATTTATGTCCTTTGTTATTAATTAATTATCCATATTTAATCTAAAACCAAACGGTAGGTTTCGAATTTACCTGCTGTCTGACTTTTTCTGGTTATTTTGAGAATATCCCCCGGTTTAGCTTCAATAGCCTTAACAACCGGATCATCAGCTTTTATTTTAGGTAGCTGTTCAGGATGGATATCCAATTTTTTCAGTACTTTCTTAACATCAGATTTCGACAAAACAACATGATCTGGAACCAGTTCGTGTTTTAAGATATCCTTCTTCACCATTTAATCCTCCATTAAAAATCAGAACGGGCCCGACGGGAGTTGAACCCGCGGCCACCTGGTTAAAAGCCAGGCGCTCTCCCAGACTGAGCTACGGGCCCTCTAGAACGCCCTGGCCGGGAATTGAACCCGAGTCGCGGGCTCGACAGGCCCGCATGATAGCCCCTACACCACCAGGGCAACTTTAGCAGAACTAGAGTATATGGGTTTAGGTTATGCTCCCATATATACTTTTGCTTTATGTTGCATACTTATAAAGGTTTGGATTAACATCTGGAGGACAATGTAAATTGGTCACTCTCATTTTTGCCTAAGAGTCCCACCAACAGTTTCCATTGATTTACAGATAGTTAAGTCCCGCCTGCCGGACTTGAACCAGCAACATTCGGATCTACAGTCCGACGCTCTGCCAAATTGAGCTAAGGCGGGTAAAAATACTGATTATTTGACAATTATAATGGGACCACCCGGATTTGAACCGGAGTCTCAGGCTCCCAAAGCCCAAAGGATCGACCAAGCTACCCTATGGTCCCACATTAATTTTAAATCACCTTAGTTTGTATCAAACCTACATCTAAACTATGTTTATATTTGTTCACCATCAGTCTAGAGCCCCGGACGGGAATTGAACCCGCGACCACGAGATTACAAGTCTCGCGCTCCACCAGACTGAGCTACCGAGGCATTTTAACTTTTATGATATTGCCTTATATACTTTTGGGTGGAGAGATGTATGACTTAAACTCTGGCCTTCACTTCCCCTCATTGTTAAGAGGGGGAATGCTTACTATGATCAATCCAAGTATTTAAAGTTGATTTTAATAAATCTATTTGAATTTTGATTATTACTTGTTTGGAAGTTAATTTAAACTGGATTTATCATCAAAGGCGTGTTATTAACTAATATAAATTAGAGGATTAATATTTTTTTAGATGTTTAAATCCGCTTCCCGGAGTACTTCCACCGCAGGCAATCGTTCCCCCGCAATGAGGCTGATGGAAGCTCCGCCCCCACTACTTATGTGGCTAATCCCAGATAACCCCATCTGGTTGGCTGCTGCTGCCAGGTGCCCTCCACCAATAATGGAAAACCCGGGGGAAGATGAAATTGCATTTAGAATATCTTCAGTACCCTGGTTAAATCCTTCTTTTTCAAAAACCCCTGCAGGACCATTGGCAAATATGGTACGTGCATTTCTAATCACCCGTGCATATTCCGTGGTGGTTTCAGTACCCAGATCAAATATAGGTAAGTTGGGAAGCTTGTTCACTGAGTATTCCAATCTTTTATCATCCTTGCACACTGCCAGATCCGTGGGTACCAGTATTTGGTCCCTGAATTTTTTACATAATTTCCTGGCCTTTTTAACATATTCACAGTAGTCCCGATCCTCAATGAATTTTCGGTTATGTTTTTGAATGTTGACTCCTCCCCCCCATAGGAATATGTTGGCCACCAGTCCAGTGGTGAGGATGTAATCAGCACTCCCGGCTTCCAGGGCATTTTCCATAACCATTATGGAATCATCCACCTTAACCCCACCTAAAACGTATACACAGGGCCTTTCCACATTACTCACTGCACTATATAATGCTTTGAGTTCCCTTTCCATCACCCTGCCTGCTGCAGAGGGCAGGTTAACTGCAAATCCAACCAGTGATGGTTGTGAACGGTGGGCAGCGGCAAATGCATCGTTGACGAAGTAATCCGCAAGGGGAGAAAGTAATTTTACCATATGGGTTTCTGCCTGTTGTAGTGGTTCCCTCTGCAAGATTTCTTCAGAGTAGAAACGCACATTCTCCAGTAGAAGAATATCTCCTCCTTCCATATTTTTTATGGTTTCCCTGGCGTTGCTACCAAATATGTCATCCACATAACCCACAGATTTATTCAGTAGATTGGAAAGGGCTTCAGCATGCTGTTGGAGGGTGGTAAAATCTTTTTTACCAGGACGGCTTTGATGGGCCATTAAAACAGTTTTAGCACCTTTATTTGCCAGTTCAGCTATTGTTTCAGCGTGTAATCTTATACGAGTATCATCCAGTAGTAGTCCGGTGAGGGGGTCGACTGGGGAGTTTATATCCACCCGAACCAGTACGGTTTTACCCTCCACTTCAAGATCATCTATGGTGTTAAAATCAGGGGCCATGTCATTCCACCATTTTAAAATTACTGATTTCTTTCATGGTATTTTCAGTGTCCAGAGGATTAACGAATTAATTAATCTAGTTTTGATGCCAAATTTTTTCTGGTTTTAAATTTTACTTACCAGATCCAGCAGGGCCTGCTTAGGGTCCGAAGCCAGTATTATTCCTGATGCCAGGAGTACACCTTCACTTCCCAGTTCCAGGGCGGCTTTCATATCGTCCCCTGTGGAGATACCTGCACCACACAGGACTTTTACCTGAGGATTAATGTCCTTAATCGCAGCCACGCTTCCTTCCACAACCTCAGGCTCTGCCTGGGATACGGGAATTCCAGACCCTATGAGTTCTGGTGGTTCTATGGCTACAAAATCTGGATTCAACGCTGCGGCTGCCGCACTGGTCTGGATGTTGTTAGTGCATACCACGCTGGTCATGTCCATGGAATTCATTTTACTGACCACATTATCAATATCAGCCAGTTGCATTCTCTGCTCAGAATGATTTATCAATGTACCGGCTGCCCCGGCTGCCATTGCACATTCAGCTAACATGCTGCCGGTGTGTCCCCCGGCATCCACCGGGTCAATGTGCTGGGCTAAGACTGGTATTTCAACTTCTCGGGATAATCTCCAGAGATCGGCTCCCTGAGGTGCTGCAACCATGCTTATTCCAGTTTCCTCGGATACTTCTTCCAAAGCTTTGGCCAAATCCCGGCCTTTTTCTCCAGTAGACTCTAAGTAAGTTTTAAAATTCAAAATTACCAGAGGGGTTTGTTTTATTTTCATAATCAGCCTCCAAAAAGTGTGCAGTTTACTGTATTTCTTTTTATGAGAAGAATATAAAAATATTGTGGTTTCAATGCTGCTTAACCCCCGAAAATGAAATAAAAATGATTGGCTCTTAAAAACCTCAAACCAGTTATCTGTTGATTTATAGAAACTAAAACAAGCCAAAAATGAAGAAAAATTCCACATAACATAATATATGAAAATTATAATGTGAAAACTTTCCTGGGGAGGAATAAAATAACCAGAATATGATAGATACATTAAAAAGCTAAAATATAAAATAAAAAGATTGTTTCAACAGTTTTTGCGTTGGAACTGTTGAATTATGATTTTTTTTACTGGTATCGGTGTATTAATCGTATACTTTTAACCTGTAATTACTGTTTCAGAGCCTCTACGTGAGGTAGGTACACCTCTTTTTGGTACATCGTAGTAGTCAACCCAAGTGTTACCATTCCAGGTTTGCACTGAACGGTGGTTGCCAACATAACTGTTTGCATACTGGATTATTCGGGCTTTTTGACCGGATGATGTTAGTCGACTGTACGCTGCATTACTGATATCCCAGCAGTCACCACTGCCACTCCATTGAGTGTTGTAAGTTCGGGTGTTGTAAGTTCGGGTGTAGCTTCGAACTGTAGTAGCATACGATTTCTTAGTTGAAGTAGTTGATTTGCGGGAACTGTAACTTGTATCAGCACTGTTATCAGTACTTTTCTCACCGGCTGCTGCCTGGACTTCTGCAACGTATTTGTCCCAGTTTTCCATGGCTTTAGTTGTGTCTTTACCTACAACACCGTCAACAATTAAACCTGCTTCTTCCTGGAATGTTTTAACCGCTTTTTCAGTGTCAGCACCGAAAACACCGTCTACATTTCCAGAATAGTAACCGTAATCAGTTAACCATTGTTGTAGTTCTTTGACCTTATCACCAGAAGAGCCAAGTTTCAATGAACCATCAGTAGTGTTATTTCCTAAGATTTTAGTTGTTTTCTCACCAAAAGGCTTGTTATTCTGAAGTACGTCCTGAGTTTCTTGAATCTCAGAATTAGTAACCCCAATGGACAAACCATCGGCAGGATTCTCACCTATTGCATTATTATTCTGATCACCTACAGCACCCGAGATGGGGATTGCTGCGACAACCATACACAACATACATAATATTGCATAGGTAGAGTTTCGCTTCACTCGCTTAATTATACCGCCTCCGTATCCTATAAAATCGAGTTTACAGGACTCTCTTGGACTACACTATGATGGAAACAACATAGCTTATAAAGGTTTCGAAATAATTCCCCAAAAAAGGACCATATATGGCTTTTTTTAGCATTTAAGACACTCTATGCGGTTATTTAAATTAGCGATCTGGGACCGACTCCTTCCTTTAGTATTTTTACCAAATCACCTTTATTTAAAGCCCATTTCCCCAAAATAAGCTTATGCAATTCCATTATATGTGAGGCATATACTCCATTATAAGGGATAAAATGGAATTAATGGAACTTTAAATGATTAAAGGCCACCAAATCATGAGTTTTTGCTAAATAAGGTTAATACGAACCTTAACATAATTTAAGAGATTTTAAGGTCTTTTTTAACAATTGAGGTCTGATTTCTTTTTTTTAATAATTTTAACTCATTTAAAATGGAATTTTTAATAACAAATAGTCGGAATATAGGTTCCGACTCAGGTTTCTGGTATCCGCATATCCAACGCATTAACATCCAACACTATATACGCCATGTGAATATAATTGGTTTAATACAGGTAACCAATAATCAACTTCACATAATTATAATCTAAATAACTTATCAACACGACTTTAAACATAGCCCTGAATGTCTACAGTAGATTTTACAGTAGACTGTGATCATTAAAATGCAAATATTAATCTGAATATGATATCCTGATATATTTTATCAGAAATATTATCAGGATATAATTATTTCCAATCTGGATATAATTTCATGAAAAAATTATTATATAAAACGATTATTTATACCAAAAAAAGAGTTTAATAGGTGAAACAGTAAATGCTATTATCAGATCCGGCCATTACATCATTGGAAAAAAAAGGATATCGTTTTGTTGGTTCAAAAAAACATGCCGCAGCCAAAGTGTGTCACTGGACCAAAAAAAGCATCATGGATGATGGTGTTTGTTATAAAGAAAAATTTTATGGTATAGAAAGTCATCGTTGTCTGCAGATGTCCCCCAGTATACCATTCTGCCACCATAAATGTCTATTTTGCTGGAGAGATATTTCCATAACCAGTACCACCTGGAAGGATGAATTCGATGATCCCGGAGAAATAATAGATGAGTGTATTAAGGCCCAGCGTAAACTGCTGGTGGGTTACTTTGGCAATCCCAGTGCCAACCAGAAAAAAATATCAGAAGCCCAGGATCCCACCAATGCCGCTATATCACTGGCCGGGGAACCATTACTTTACCCTCCCATCAACCAGCTCCTGGAAGAATATAAAAAGAGACATTTCACCACTTTCCTGGTCAGCAATGGCCTCAGTCCAGATAAACTGGGGAAACTGAACCCAGAACCCACTCAACTGTACCTTTCCCTGGATGCACCCAACCCTGAAATATATAAGAAAATTTGTGATCCTCAGGTTAAAGATGGTTGGGATAAATTAAATCAATCCCTGGATCTTTTATCCAGTTTCAACTGTCGCACCGTGATCAGGATGACCAGTGTTGCCGGTTATAATATGACCCATCCTGAGGAATATGCGCGGATCATCGAAAGAAGTAATCCTGATTTCGTGGAGATCAAAGCCTACATGTATGTGGGCAGCTCACGTGACCGTTTGACATTTGATAACATGCCCCGGTCCAAGGATCTGGAGAGTTTCGCCCAGGAAATTGCCAGTTTATGCGGAAGGGAAATTGTGGATAAATCCTCTGAAAGTAGAGTGGTGCTTCTCTCCTGATAATGATGTTTATTTATTAAGAATAATCATTACATTAAATTAATTTCGCTTATATCGGTTAAATAGCTATTATATCTTGAAAATAACTCGCATATGGTTAAAATGGTACTTATATCCTGAGAAGAATTCATCTTTCTTAAAAATAGTGTTTTTCTTTATGTTGAAAATATAAGTATTGTTTGGGTGATGACCCCATTTATTTCCATCCCATTATCCAAAGGAAGGGGCTAGAGGAACCCGATGACAGTTTTGAATCATATTTTTCCCATAGATTTAATTAGTTGTTAAATCTAATATGGGAATGATAAAAAAAATTACAAAAAATAAATTTAAAATTCAGGGAGTGGTAGGATGAAAAGGTTGTTGTTGGCTTTAATAATATTAACCATATGCTTAAGTCCCATTTACAGTGCCAGTACATCTGGTTTCGCAATCACCTATGGGGAAACAACTTACAATAACCCCACATATAAAAGTTCGGTGAACAGTTACTTTGGTTCTCACACTGATAAGAATTTGAATAACGCCAATACTAAGGTTGTAACTGCATCACAGGTGAATCAGATTGCCAAAAATATCACCGGACGGACCTACAATTCTAACCAGATTTTTTCCTGTGCACTGGTTGATCTGAGTTACAGTCAGGGCATCAAGATCATTGTGGACACCAGTAAAATTAACACTGTAACCTCTAAAATGTATGCCAATGCCTTGAAATCCACGGGGATTGAAAATGGCTACGTGGTGGTTACTTCACCAGTAAGTGCTACTGGAGAATCAGCACTTACCGGGGTTTTAGAATCATACGAAGTGGCAGTGGGAACACCAATACCTGAAGAGGCTAAGAAAGCCGCCACTGAAGAGCTTTACACTGAAACTCAGATTGCCAATCAAACTGGTCAGAGTCCGGATAAAATAGCTGAACTCTTTGACAAGGCCAAACAGGAAGTTCAAAAACAAAATTTGCAGGATCCTGCCCAGATAAAGGTTATTGTTATCAACGTGGCCAACAGCTTGAACATAAATTTAAGTGACCAGCAGGCCCAGGACATAGCCAATGCCCTTGCCAACTCCCAAAAAGTTCAGGGTAGCCTCACTGACTTTAAAAACCAACTCCAAGCTGCCACACAACAGGCATCCCAATCCCAGGGAATACTGGATCAGATCCAAAATTATCTGCAGAGTTTCATTGACTATATAATGAGCTTCTTTGGAGGTTAGACAATTTATAAATATTAGTTCCAGATAATGGCATTAAAATGGATGTTAAATTTATCCCATTATCATTAACTTAAGTAGAAGTGAATAGTAAAGTGAATTAGTTGGAATTTATGATCAAACACATTACTGGATGAAAAATATTTTAGGATGGGAAAATAACATTTGCCAGTGACTATGTTTAGGTTATTGTAACTTATCTGCATATTAATAGTAATCCATCTTCATGCAATTTGAATATAGGATCGTGCCAGTATTGATTAAATGTCCAAGAATACACTGAAAAAAACAATACCCATACACATCAATTAATCAACTACCAATTACCTTACAAACAACGATTAAATAGAATATGTATCCAAAATAGTGATAAACATGTTAATCGCCCAAAATCATTTGCAATTAATATTAGAAATGGCCGTGATAATACATATGGGCGTTTTACTGCTTATAAACATCATTCCTTTTACCCTGAGCATGGTATTATTCCTATCCCTTATTTTAACCATGTTCCTGGCAGGGATATTCAGTATTGATTCTGCCCTTCTGTTCCTACCCTATGTTTCCCATCAAGAGTTTACCCATCCCTTCGGCCCATTGGCGGTTTTTGCATGGGTAACCCTCTCTGCATCAGCCAGCCTGTTAAGTGAAGTTGAAATTAAATCTACCTCAATAACCACCCTTTCACTGATACTTTTCGGTACTATAGCAGTTGCAGGGGGTTTAATGCACCGTTCATTCCTAATATTATGGTTCCTGGGATGGTTCATAGGATACTTCATCATGTCCAAAAGCTTCCGAAGAAGTGTTAAAATCACCCGAAAACGGATTATGACAGTTGTAGGGGCTGCTTTAGGTGGTTTTGCCATCCTGGAAATAATGTCAAAGGTGTTAAATGCTTCTGTACTCAGTCCTCTGCTCAGGTTAACCCGTTTAGAAGAATATGCTATTCCCAGTCTTAAAATGGTTGTTAAAAACACACAACTATGGGGACATGTCCATGGCTCATGTTACTGGGCAGGAGAATGCCTGGGTGGCTCTGACGGCTATCTTTCATTACCCATGAACATGATCAACACATTCACTCTACCCTTTCCCCTGTTCTTCGGGGTTTTAGTGACTAAAAAAGATATCATTGACTATATGCTCCCGGGAATCTTTGGAGTGGCCTTTGACTTCGGATACGGGGGACTGTTTGCCTTATTGTGCTGGTGTACCTTTGTCATGGGCAGTGGTTTTTACGTACTGGGAAAGTACCGTAGCAAAAGAAGGGTGGGGAGTAGAAGATATCTGGGAAGAGAAGCACTTCTCATAGGGGCCTTAACCGCATTCATAGCCCAGACCATAATTGGACTTTTCCTATTCAACCGGACCCTCAATGGATCCGCCATGCTAACCTACATATTCTTATCAGCCATGGTGGTAGCTCACCTGGTAACCATAAAACCAAGTTTAAGATAAGAAACATGTTTTATTTTTGAATAAAAAAAGTTTTCTGTAATAAACAGCAAGATCATTATTTTAAAGATATGCATTTTTTTATTTAGTGGTAAAATTCACTAAAAAAAATAATGATTAAAGAAGAAAAAAATTAGTAGCTGAAATGGGGAATACAATTCATAGAACCTATTTTTTTTATTCCAGATTATGGCATAATTCAACTGCTTTTCGGGCGGCAGATTCCATGGAAGTTTCATAACTTACCCCTGCTGCATTGAGTATGCGCTGCCCTTCCTCTTCATTGGTACCAGTGAGTCTGATTACCAGGGGCACTCTTCGTTTAGAATCCTTCAAAACACTTATAACCCCATTAGCCACATCATCAGCCCGGGTTATACCACCCAAAACATTAAGGAACACTACTTTCACTTGGGGATTGGAAATTACAAGGTTCAGTGCACGGGCAATATTTTCTTGGGATGCACCGCCACCAATGTCCAGGAAAGTTGCTGGTTTTCCACCGTAAAGGTTGAGCATGTCCATTCCAGTGAGGGTGAGACCAGCACCATTACCAATAACTGCTATATCCCCATCCAGTTTCACGTAGGCAAATTCATCACTGGGTTCAGTTTTAAGCTGTGCCAGGTCCCGGTGGCGGTACAGAGAATCATCATCAATTTCCAGTTTAGCATCAGCAGCAATGATCCCCCCATCAGTGCGAACCAGGGGGTTGATCTCGGCTATATTGGCATCATATTTTTGGAATATCTGGTAAAGCTTCCAGATGATCCCCCCAACTGGTGATATTAGATCACTGGTTAATCCCATTTTACGGGCTATTTCCCGGGCCTGGTAGGGCATGAACTCTTCCAGGGGATCCGGGTGATACTTGAATATTTTTTCAGGGGTTTCACGGGCTACTTCCTCAATATCCACCCCACCTGACTGACTGACCATTATCAGAGGTTTCCGGGCGGATCGATCCACAACTACGCTCAGATAAAATTCTTCCTGAATATCAAGCATCTCCTCCACCAATACTTTTTCCACAGGTTCTCCCTTAATATCAATTCCTAATAACTCTTCAGTGTATTGATAGGCCTGGGTTGGGTTTTCAGCGAATTTAATACCGCCTGCCTTGCCCCTACCACCCACCAAAACTTGGGATTTGATGGCCACGGACTTTTTAATAGTTTCGGCAGCTTTTTGAGCTTCTTCAGGAGTTTCCACCATTATACTTTGTGGTGTGGGTATTCTCCCTTCACGGAAAATCTCTTTAGCCTGGTATTCATGGATCTTCAATATTCTACACCTCCTGACTGGAGAGTTCCATTCCAGCTTCAAAGGCAGACAGGTTTTTTTCCCCAGTTCCTGGAGGAACACTAGCTTCTATGGCTTTACGGGCTGCCTCCTCAGATATGGCTTTGGTGAAGCCAGTTATGGCACCAATCATTACAATATTAGCCACGATACGCAGCCCTACCTTCTCATCGGCGGTGCGGGTGGCTGGTGCATGGTAAACCTTAATATCATGCTCTTCCACGAATGAACGGATCTTATCCTCCATTACCATATCTGGATCTATTATCAGAATGCCTCCTGGTTTCAATCCATCTAGATATGCTATTAAGGCCTCGTGTGACATGGCCACAAATATATCAGGATGGTGTACTTTAGGGTAATCTATTTCCTCATCACTGATGACCAGTTCGGTTCTTGAAGCACCTCCACGTGCTTCAGGACCGTATGATTGAGTTTGAACTGCGTAGAGTCCATCGTATAATGCTGCAGCTTTACCTATAACTATTCCAGCCAGTATGACTCCCTGACCTCCGAATCCAGCTATTCTTATTTCTTTACGCAATTTTAATCCCCCTGATATGCGGATCTAGTTGCTGATGGTTTTCCAGTTGTGCATTTAGCTTCCAGTAGCTGGCATATTTTGTCTGAGAATTCAGGTTCTTCCTTATTCTGGAATTCTCCCACTATGATCTTCCCTTCCAGTTCTTCTTCAGAAAGTTTGTCTGCTCTTCTTTTGACAATGCTCTCTTCTTTCATCCATTTCATCATGGCAACTGGGGTGCGCAGCTTGTTTTTACGGCCGAAATAGGTGGGACACTGGGAAATTACTTCTATAAATGAGAATCCATTATTTTGAAGGCCTTTTTTGATGGCGTTAGAGAGTTGCACTGGCTGTGCCGTGGTCCAACGAGCAACATAAGTTGCACCTGCGGCTTTAACCATCCTTGAAAGGTTGAATGGCCTTTCCACTGCCCCGTATGGTGCTGTTGATCCGTAACTTCCCTTGGGGCTGGTGGGGCTGATCTGTCCCCCAGTCATTCCGTAGATGCTGTTGTTGATACATATTACAGTTAGGTTGATGTTACGGCGTGCTCCGTGGATGAGGTGGTTACCTCCTATAGCTGCCGCATCTCCATCTCCAGTGAATACTACAACTTCATGATCTGGATTGGCCAGTTTGATGCCGGTGGCAAATGATATGGGTCGGCCGTGGGTGGTGTGTAATGAGTCGCATTTAACGTAACCTGGTATTCGGGAGGAACATCCAATCCCTGATACCATCACCACATCTTCAAAGTTCACTTCTGCCATTTCCATACCGTTGAAGAATGTGTTCATGATAATTCCATTTCCGCATCCTGCGCAGAATATATGGGGAAGTCTATCCTTCCTTAAGTATTTCATAAAACGGTTTTCCCTGTTTTGGTCCATCTTCTCCATCTCCATGGGATGAAAATTTATACTCGAAATTATTTTATTTTTTTAAATCCAGTTGAATGTTAAATTATTAAATCTCAGCTGATTTTTTAACCATATTTAATTGTAATCATCAATTTGATTTTATTCGGTCCAGTATCTCTTCTGGAAGGTGCATTTCACCACCAATCTTTGGTGCTAATTCCACCTTAATCCCAGGGAGGATTCTTTGAATCTCATAGAATATTTGTCCCAGGTTCATTTCCACCACAATTACCCGTTTAGCCCCTTCAACAGCATCCTGAATCATTTTCCCAGGGAAAGGCCAAACAACGTCCATTTTGATAAACCCTGCCCGCATATCCTGTTCCCTGGCTGTTCTAACTGCTTTAAGGGCTGAACGGGATGGTGCACCATAGGAAATGACCACTACCTCTGCATCATCCACGTTTTCCGTTTGAATCCTTGCTATTTCATCAGTGTGATGCAGGATCTTATCACATAAACGTTTAACCAGTTTGGAATGATCATGTGGACTGGAAGCATCAGGGTATCCTCTCTCATCATGGGTAAGTCCAGTAATGTGCATTTTGTAGCCATCACCCAAAGCAGGCATGGGACTGGTTCCATCAGCCTCAGCCTTGAATGGTAGAAATTTTCCTGGCTTCTGGGTGGGCATTTGCCGTGGGGTGATGTTAACCTTTTCTGGTATGCTTATCTTTTCCCTCATATGACCCACTATTTCATCACTCATAACCATCACCGGGACCCGGTACTTCTCAGCCAGATTGAATGCTTCTACTGTGAAATCAAAACATTCCTGTACTGATGATGGAGATAAGGCTATGACTTCGTAATCTCCGTGGGATCCCCAGCGGGCCTGCATCATATCACTCTGACTGGCCATGGTGGGTTGTCCGGTGGAAGGAGATCCTCGCTGCATGTTTATTATTACCAGGGGTGTCTCGGTCATTACCGCATATCCGATGTGTTCTTGCATCAGGGAAAAACCTGGTCCTGATGTTGCGGTCATGGATTTCATTCCAGACCACACTGACCCAATGACTGCACCCAGAGCAGCTATTTCGTCCTCCATCTGGACGAATGTTCCTCCCTCACGGGGTAGAAATACCGCCATGTCTTCGGCGATTTCTGTAGATGGTGTAATGGGGTAGCCAGCGAAAAAACGACAACCGGCTTTAATTCCTCCCCTGGCACATGCTTCATTGCCCTGTATAAAATAATCCTCAGTTTTCATCCGCATCATCCACTTTTTCGTCTACTCTTATTGCTTGATCAGGACAGAGCATAGCACATAACTGGCATTGAGTGCATTTGTCCTCATATTCTGGTACTGGAACATTCACACCCTTCTTGTTAAGAATCCCGGATTCCTTGTAAACTTTACGAGGGCAGAACTCGGTGCAGATGTTGCAGCCTTTGCACAGATTCTCATTAACGGTTATCATGAAATCTACCATTTTTTTTATAATATTAGCTTTGATATTTTAAATAATTGTTGATGGTTAACACCCTTCATTAAAGCCATCAACTTCCATTATAAATGATTTGGCGAAATTTAATGCATATAAACCAGTACGCGAACTACTAATTCCCAGTTCACTGTTTTCAATCAACTTTCTCCACATACATCAGTGGATACTGGAGCTCTTCAATGTAGTGCATGCGTACCACTGCATTCACCTCCTGGTACTGGGATGAAACACGTACATCCAGCATATCTCCAGTGAGAGAGAGGTATTCATATTCATTATCCGCTTTTTCAAGCATTTCACGGTTAATACTTACTTGAACATTATTAATGCATGGTTGTAAGGTTAAAGATTCTTCAATGGCTTTTTCCAGGGAGGGTGCACTATCAATACTTACTGGTGTTCCCACGAACTGATGAAAAAGCGCCCCCATGGTAATTGCCCCTTCAAATATGGCTCGTTCACGTGTGGTGATATTCTGGAAATATTTTTGGTCACTCATTTTAAACACCTGATTAGAAATTCAGTTCCACTACACATTATTACTAGGTTGACCATGGCTATTTAATTAGTGTGAAACATTGGAAAATGAATAACCCACATTTAGATATTACCCAAGACAAATGAAATGATCAGTTTATATCTAAGATCTACAAATTTAATGAAAATTTAAGATTTAAATCCAACTTAAATTATTCTAGAATCCTAAACCTAAAAAATCACTCACTCTAGATATATTTGCTTCCAATGCATTTGGTGGAGTGGGGAAGAAATAACCCAACACCAGGAAGAAGGTTAAAGCTATTGTCACCATAAATATTATGACTTTATCCTCTTTAACCGGGTATAAATAGCTTAAAATAGTGCCTCCAATCATGAAAGCAATGATTATGATAATTGCATAGTGTTGCTGTTGATTTGGTACTCGGGCTGTTTTGATGGGATATATGTTACCCTGTTTAGCCTTGATCATCAGCCTTTCCTTGGTTGATCCCAGGGGATAACAGGTGATTAAAAATAGTACGTTACCCTGTTCCACGGATAATCGGTAATCTGCCGGTACGATGGTACTGTTTTCAATGGTGTATTCAACATAACCTATCCCGGGCCATTCCAGAGTTACATTATCACCGGGTTGTAACTGGTCCAGTTTGAGGAAGGGAGATCCATGTAATGTCCGGTGCCCGAATAGGACCACAGTACCACTGGCTGGTTTGGCTGATTGTGGCTCATGATAAATTCCATAATCCACTGATTTATTGTTTATGGCTTCATCAACCCCAATTTTAGGGATAATAACATAAGGGTTATCCCCAGGTTGCTGGCTGATGGTTTGGGTGGCAGAGTAGTAATTCACTTCCACCAGAGCGTATATGGAAATGATAACCATTCCGGCAATAATAAAAAAAGTGGATATTTTCATGTGCATTCCCTGATTAAATAAATATTGAATGGTATCCTGCAAGAGCAATATACCATCAATGATATGGTGAGATCATAGATATATTTTTTTGAAATCGGTTGGTTTTGAAATCAGTTTATGCACTATTACTCCATTACTCATTCTTTCGGAAGAACTTGGCGTAAGTTACACCACCAGCAATGATAACCGCTCCAACTACAAATAAGCCAAATGGAACACCAGTTTCTGATGTAGGTACCGAAGCATTGGTGGTGGCTGCAGCTGTAGTAGGAATATTGTATGATGCAGAACCAGCACTTCCTTTACTTGATGAACCACCGCTAGTTGGCCACTGGTAAGTGTAGGAGTAATGTTTGCTTTGACCAGGATATAATAATACATCCCACGCAGCCGTATTAGCCCATGCTAATTGTTTATCAACGTAAGTTACCTGAGGATTACTGTAGGTTAAATTTGAGTCAATTGGAACGATTGGAGCCCGAACAATGCCAGATACCTTTGGACGGGTAGTGTCCATATTTTTTATCCAGAAACAGAAATGTCCCTTCCAGGATACAAGATCTAAACTGGGATTTAAGTACTCAATTTCATTGGGTAAGAACCATGATGCTTGTAAACCAGGTTCGTTTAGAAGTGGCCAAAAGGTGTTGTTGGATCCAGGTTGCCGTATATAATTTGGGAATGAAGAGTTAATGTTGTAAGCACGCACTTTAAATGAAACTGTTTTAGTTTCACCTGGCTGAACCTTCCAACCAAGATCATCCTCATCAACATCAGACATGTATTTAATCATTTTTAGTGCGCAAGGGTCAGTCCATACCACTGTCCAGTATATGGGGGAGCCAGAAGTAGTATCTAATGTTCCTGTATATTTTTGACTAATCTTAAAATATTCCACGTGATCATTGTTGTTTTTGATGGTTACAGTGATGGTAGACTCCAAATATGTGAACTTCACTTCGGAGTCTTGTTCCTGAACCCACGCCTGTTGATCTTTAAATGGATCATCAGCTGCCCAGGAAGTTGAAAAAGCTGAGCACAGGACTAGGAATATCACGACCATGAATAATTTGTTAATGTTCATCTTACAGCCTTCCCCTTAATTTTTTGATCATTCATGCTTTAGTGACTTTATCCTGCCCCATATATCCTCTTAAGCTCCGTTATCATCCATTCTGGAGCATTCTGGGTTGGAACTGTTAGTTGTAAGCTTGGACTATTTTGCATCAGGAATAGTGCATTTTCACGTGGTACTTCCAGAACCAACATATATTTTACATCCAAATCACCTAGATTGGAGGCTCGTTCAAAGTCAGATAATCTCCAACCATAAGCATTCAGTAAACTGTTGACCTGTGCTTCATTCCAGGTACGAGATGCTGCTGCTTTTAAGAGATCTTCCAATCCACTACCTGATGTGGCTGTTGACTGGGTACGGGTGTTGGTCATGGTCAGTGTGTTGACTGCAATTGATTGTGATTGTTCCAAGTTCGCCTCAATAACTCCACTGTCCTTGGCCCTTAAAATTGCCAGCACCGTTGCCCCACTGATGGTAGGTGATGATACACTGGCACTGGATTGAGTAGATACACTCTGGTTAGTGGTTTGGTTAGTTGTGTTGTTGGCAGTTGATGTAGCTGTAGTGTTAGTGGTGGTGAGATAGACATCCACACTGTCACCCACATTGATCAAACCTCCAGCAGCCTGAAGCCTGGTAATTATTATGGGCACCGCTACAGTATCGGGAGTTTTGATTTCCATGTTTGCCAGTACCGCTGCATCAGCCTCGTTAACTATCTTTTGAGCATCAGCAGTTTTCATCATCAGATTTTTCTGCCCACCAGCCTGATAGGTGATCATTACTCGTCCGTAGGGATCTTTTTTAGATTCTATCTGTTGATTTTGATATTCTCTCCATCCGGAAGTGGCTGGGCCTAACACATCCACTGCTAGAACCATTTCTGGCGTTGTAGCGCCATCAATTTCCGCACGAATCGATGTTTTCCTGGGATCTAATGCAAGAGGTCCTTTAAAGTATGCGTTAACCTCAGTAATTTTGGTTTGCTTGGCTGCGGCCATGGCATCTTGGTATGGTGCAAAAACCAAAAAGTAGTAACCAGCACCAACTAATACAATTAATATAATTCCAAAAACAGCAGCACCAACCAGGGTTCTCTGATCATCATCAGGAGCTCCTTTTCCAAAACCTGCCCCACCAATACCACTGAAACGTCCTTTCTTCTTTTGAGGTGGTTTCTTCAATGGCGGCTTTAGGGTTGGTTTATCTTTAGGCGTTGAGCGAGGCATTGGACGGGGTTTAGGCATTGGACGGGGCTTTTTATCACCATTTGAAAGTTTGCCATCCCCTGCTTTACCGTTATTGCCTATTTTATCCTTGGATTTTTCAGTGGCCTTGGACACCATACCCTTTAGACGCCCGCCGATATCCGAATCCGCTTTTTTACCTTCTTTTCGCAGATCAGGAGCATCTTTTTTGTTTTTATCCTTCTTTCCTAAGATCTTATCTAACATGTGGACCACTTCTATGAAGCCTACCGTATAATTCCATGAGAGGCACTATTATTACATATATTAACGTGAAGATGAATAAAAGCTTTGCGGGAAGATAAGCAATTGATGAAGAAATGTTCTGGGGCAAAATTGTTCCAATGATCAATACACCGCCACCAGCCATCAACATCAACCCCCTAAATTTAGGATACTCAATTGTGCTTATCATAAGCATCGCAACCACTGCCATGATGATTAATGCAAGGTCCATTCGGAATATACCTGAGATGTAGAATGATCCTAGGATCAGTGCAGTGGTAGGTATGGGTAGTCCCACGAATTTATCTCCACCTGGAACATCACTTGAATCTGCAAGTACATTGAACCTGGAGAGTCTTAATATTCCACATATAACTATTAGGAGTGATACTAGTATATTAATGTATGGTATGAAAAACGACTGGCACGCATAAAACAAAAGCATTCCCGGGGCAACACCGAATGAGATCACATCCGAAAGTGAGTCCATGTTAACGCCGAAACCATGTTCATCAACTCGATTAGTTTTTCGGGCCACCCACCCATCTACAGAGTCAAAGATCACCGCCAGGAGCATGAACTTGGCTGCCAGGATCAGGTCCCCGGTGGCCATCATTACCACTGCCAAGAACCCTGAAGAAGCATTAGCCAGTGAAACTAAGTCAGCAGCAGCCATATAATGCCTTATATTCATATTTATACACCAATATAGATTATAAGAATATTTATAAATTTATTTATACATCTGGGCAATTATAGTCTCCCCTGCAGTTGGTTTTTCACCTTCAGTGACCATCAATTCTGTGTTTTCAAAGGGGATTATTAGATCAACTCTGGAACCAAATCTTATCATTCCCAGACGGTCCCCCATTTTCACCTGGTCACCTACTTCCACATACTGGACTATGCGCCTGGCCACGAAACCGGCTATCTGTATGACACCCACTTTTCCATAATCTGAATCTATAACTATTAAATTCTTTTCATTTTCTGTAAGTACATTTCGCATGGCAATTTTAAATTTCCCCGGGTAATGTTGAGTCTTCACAATCCTCCCTGAGATTGGAGCTCGGTTGACATGGACATCGAATGGAGACATGAAAGTACTTATCAAAATGCCCCTCCCTCCAGGACGTAATATATATTCCATAAGTGGGTCTTCATAGTGAACTGTCTGTACGCGATCGATTTTTCCCTTTAAGATTTTACCATCAGCCGGAGCAACAATTAGGCCATTATTATATGGTATTTTCCGGTTAGGGTCCCTGAAAAACTGCATTATGAACGCTATCACCGAGAACATCACAAAGCTTACAATAAAATAGCCAAATAGAAATGGTAAAACCGCAATGGTTAATAGTATGCCTGCTTTTTTTAAGGTTCCTTTGACGAACATGTGGTATCCCTATTATCAAAAATTTAAGTTGATTAATGCTGTATACTGGCCTTATATTGAAAAAGACAACACCAAGGCATTATAAAAATATATATACCGTTAACATATGATAGTAGCTTTAATCATTATACATTAAGAAATTAATTGTAATTCAACCATTTACTTATATATTATTGAGAAATTAAAATAGTTTCATCGCTATGAACAATTAATATATATCAATAGAGTTTCATCACGAATTATTATAATAGTCAATATAAATTTAATTAATACTTAATATTCATCCAACTCAAAATATATATTAGAAATGCAAATTTAGAAATTAGTGATAATTTTGACGATTTACTTATATTATAGAAATCAAATTCATATGCTGAACTATTTATTGTATATTTCCATACTACAAATAAGAGCTAATCCAATTTTAATAAAAGTGGTAACTGATGATTGAGAATAAAATAAAAATCCTGAGAAAAGCAGCCGAAGTTTCGACAGTACAGGATTCAGATTATATATGGTGTGTCATTGCTGGTAATGAAGACATGGTTAACAACGTAGCATATTCTGCTATAATGGACAAAGACCGGGTTAAGGTACTATGCAGAGAACACGTGACCACCAGAGAATCATTCGTAACCAAAAAATTTGATTTTATCATGCTCCACGGCGAAACAAGTAAAATAAGAGAATTGAGCATGATATGTAAAGATAATGGTGGTGCCTATCTCAAAATAGCACCTTATTACGTTAAAGACGAGGATAATCTTCTTTTGACAGTTGGTCCTGATAATACCATTAAAAAATTTGTGGGGGATTGTGAAAAAAGCATGGTTAAACTTTCCTTCCTTATTGAGGATCAAACCACTGGATTCATAGAAACCGATGTTTACATAACCAACATGTTACCACGTTTTATTCGCAACACCATAGACCCGTTATTCAAAATGGCTGATGTTGCATTATCAACTGTTTTGATATCTGCTGAGAATGAAAACATTGAAAAAATCAAAGCCATTGCCAAATCCAATAAAATATTCTTAATCGAATTTAATAAAATTTTAAAGAAGTAAATAAACTAAACTCCATAGGAGGATTAAAATGTTCAGTTTTTTAGGTAAAAAAGAGGAAGTAGAAGAGGAAAAAAAACAAGCTTTGTCCAACACTTTGGGCATAGACTTGGGAACCCTTAACACAGTGGTGGCCCGGCCATCCGGAGATAAATTCGACTTATTCAAAATACCATCGGTAGTAGCTGTTAAGAAAGAAGACCCTGGTTATGTTCTAGCAGTTGGTGAAGAAGCCAAAGCAATGCTCGGAAGAACTCCCGAGGATATCATTGCAGTAAGACCACTAAGGCAAGGGGTTATTGAAAGTATTGCCCAGGCAGAGTCACTGCTATTGTATTCCATGGATCTTGGTTCCGGTGATGATACTGCCAGCATTGACCGCATTGTTGTGGGTATCCCTGGAGACGCTTCTGAAGTGGAAAAAAAAGCTGTAGAAGATATTGGAAAAAAAGCTGGGGCTAATTATGTTCTGGTAATAAGTGAAGGACTGGCAGCAGCAATAGGCGCAGGCCTCCCAATAGCCGAAGCATCCGGTACCATGGTCATTGATATAGGTGCTGGATCCAGTGATGTGGTGGTTATATCCCTGGGTGGGATAACTGATATTGAAACCATACGCAGTGGCGGAGACGACATCGATTCCAACATCGTGGAAAAAGTCAAGGAACTCTACAATGTAGAAATCGGCATTCACGAAGCTGAAAAAGCAAAAATAGAAGTGGGAATGGTTCACTCCGAGAACGATGGGGAAAATGGTAAAACCGAAGTTATAGGTAAGTCCATGGAAACCAACAAACCAGAAAAAGTGGAGATCAATTCCACCCTGGTGGCAGATGCTGCTGAACCAATTATTGTTAAACTGGTGGAAGCACTGGCCAAAGTACTGGAAAGAATGTCCCCTGAACTCATTTCCGGTGTCTACAACAAAACAGTAGTAGTAGGTGGAACTTCCCAACTCAAAGGACTTAAAGAACGTATTTACGAAGAAGTCGGTGTGCCAGTGGAGATCTCAGACGACCCCATGACTGTGGTTGCCAAAGGAACTGCTATTGTGGCTGCTGAACCACGTGCCCTGGAACCTGAAGTGCGTCTTAAAGCCATGAAATAAATGAAGAATAATTGTGACTTTATAGGGTAGTTGCCTTTTTTCATAAATTAGGTGACATTTATCCCCTTTTTCAACCACAATAACATACCCAAATATAAATTGGAATCCATGAAAATTATAGGAATAGACGAAGCAGGACGAGGATCTGTTTTAGGACCTTTAGTTGTTTCCGGTGTTGCAGTGGAAGAGGATCGGGTTAAATATCTGGAAAGACTCGGTTTAAAAGATTCCAAAAAGATTTCACCCAAAAGGAGAGTAGCTTTATCCCGAAAGATAGAACGAATCGCCGAGTGCCATACCGTGAATATCACTGCCCATGATATAGACACACTACGATCCCGGGATGTTAATCTAAATGAGATTGAAAAAATTGCCATTAACCGTATAATTGGTGATTCTAATCCATCAACCTGTTTCATTGATTCTATGGATGTTAAACCGGAAAGATTGACCAGGGAACTGGAAAACATGCACTCTGACCTTAGGGTGGTAGCTGAACACAAGGCAGATGACCGTTACCCCATTGTCTCTGCTGCATCCATCATAGCCAAAGTGGAACGTGACCGGGCCATTCAGAATATCCAGAAAACATACACAAATGTAGGATCCGGTTATCCCAGTGATCCCAAAACCATCCAGTTTTTGAAAAACCTCTCTCAGGAACCAAATGGAGAACTGCCAGATTTCATACGTCGTTCATGGGCTACAGTTGAAAGAATAATTGGATAAATAACATATATCATTAATTCTTAAGTTATATTCAAAAATAGAAAAATTACTGAAAAACTTATATAATTCTTTAACCCCTTGAAAAATACAAGATAAAATTCTTATAGTGCCAAATACGAGGATAAGATGATCTACGAATTTTTCGCAGGCTCCTTCAACACCATTCTGGAGATGTTCAAGAGTGGAGGAGTCATCACTTATATCATTACCATAATTGGAATTTATGGAATATTTTATTCTGCAGAGAAAATATACTACCTCCGAAAGATATCCAAAGCAGGATTACCACAGATCATGGGGGAAGTTAATAAAGCTATGGAAAGAGGTGGTTCCCTGGAGGCATTACGCTCCATAGGCCGTTACCAAAATCCTATCTCTAAGATAGTTGCTGAGGCTCTTAAGATTGGTTTCCGTAACAATAGGGAAGTTGAAGATGCCATGGAACGAGTCTTCATTGTGGAGATGGGACGTATGACTAAAGGAATGGACACCATACGAACCATTATTGAAGTAGCTCCACTTTTAGGGTTGATTGGAACCGTTCTGGGAATGTGGTTCACCTTTAAAGCGATGGGAGTGAACGCCAGTCCCACTGGTATGGCTGAGGGTATTTACGTGGCCCTTATAACCACCATTGCTGGTTTGGCCGTGGCCATTATTATCCTTCCACTTTACACCCATATCAACAGCAAAATTGAGAATGAACTGGATAAAATAGAGATCGCTAAAAAAATGACCAACTGGCGTACTGCTGAGATGCGTATAAAAGTTGATTCAGATATTGAAAATGTAATTATGGCTTTAAAAGAATCTGATGGTATTCTAGAGGCTAAGGAACTAAATCAGGATAAAAATGCCAATATATGGATTTCAATGAACCCCCATATGCTGGAAAAAAGTATTGGCAATATTATAAAGGAAAAGTGCAATACTGAAGCCAAAATAGTGGAAAGCAAATTAAAACAGTGATGGATTCTAAATTCACTAAAATTTTGTAAAAATAGATTTAATCTATAAAATTTAGAGGATAACTTGAAATCAGGAAACAATAGGTTTAAATGGGATTGAAATGGCTATAGACACCAATAGTTACCGAATGAAACTGCGAAACAGGCAGGCCAGGGTTAACCTGGTTCCCCTCATTGACGTTATTTTTACTATTCTCATATTCCTCATGGTTACCAGTAGTTTTCAGGTTGCCACTGATTCCAGTGCAGGTAAGCCAGATGTGAGTCAAAGCAACGGCAATTCAGAATACTATCTGATCCCAGTGGCCGGTTTAAAAACTGTTACCGTTAATGGAGTGGACATGTCCAGTGACATACGTAACAGTGCCATTGCTGTTCACACCCGAGTAATTGACGAAGGTGAAATCATCATCAAACCAAAGGACGGAACCATCACCATCACCGCACCGGCAGGGATGAGCCCTGAAAAAGCAGTTAGTATTCCCCAGGGTTGATTCATAGCCCAAATATCAAATGTAGGGTTACTAAATTAAGAATTATGAGCTTTATAGCTAACAAATATATTATCGTTGAATTAACCTTACTCAGGGAAATTGCAGGCATAAAAAATTACATTGGATTAAATCCCAATTTAGGTTGCATACTCACTTTGAATTGAAAACTGGAGAATTTTAAAAGGTGAAATAATGTATCTAGGAAGAATATTGGCAGTTGGAAGTAATGAAACAGGTAGCTTTGTGGCGTATAGGGTGTCCAGCCGTTCTTTTCCCAATCGGATCACCAGTACATTCCCTGAAAGGGTGGCTGTGGTTCCTAAGGAAGGCTATGAAAAGGATGTTTTTGTAAGTCCTTACATAGCCTACAATTGCATACGTCTGGTGGATGATGTGGCTGTAGTTTCCAATGGATCCCACACCGATGTTATTGCAGAGAAAATCGCATCAGGTATGAGCATCCGTGATTCATTAGCACTTTCACTCATGACCATGGATTATGAGAAGGATGATTTTAACACTCCCCGGATCGCTGGGGCGGTTACCCTGGATGGAAATGCATACATCGGCATTGTCACCCATGAAAAGGTTCAAGTGGAAATGGTTCCTGAAGGAGAATCAAGTTACATATCCACCTACGAACATGTCCAACCCAACAAAGTGGATTTCACTGCAAGTAATGTTTCTGAAGCAGCCCAATTCATAATGGATGGAGGGAAATTCTCAGAATTTACAAATCCAGTTACTTCTGCTGCTGCATTCGGTAAAGAGGGATGGGAACTAGAATCTATTTAGGTATCAGAACTTTCTATGGGTCATCTCCATTAAAAAAGACTAGTAACATAACTTGGGAACATGTTAAATAAAAAAAACCCTCCGCAATAAAACTTAAATCTACCACCGAATAACTAAACATCCCACATTTCTATTGAAATTTTTACTAAGCCGGTGAAACCATGGAGATCGAAATTATAGGACTAAAAGGTATTCCCCTCATTAAAAAGGGAGATGATCTATCCCAACTTATCATTCAAGCTGCAGTACTGCAGGGTATCCAACTGAGTAACGAGGATATTCTGGTTATTGCTGAAACTGCAGTGGCCAAGGCCGAAGGTCATGTGATCCAGTTAGAACATGTAGAACCTGGAGAAAAGGCCAAAGAAATTGCTAAGCACACAGGTAAAGATGCTGAGCTGGTTGAATCCATAATCCAGGAGTCTAATGAAATCATTAAGGTTGGACCAGACTTTATTATCTCGGAAACTAAACATGGTTTTGTCTGTGCCAATGCAGGTATCGATGAATCCAATGTGGATGAAGGTCTGGCAACACCCATTCCAGTGAATCCTGATATTAGTGCCCATGAAATAAGAGAAAAATTAGAAAATAATACGGGAAAAAGCGTTGCAGTTATAATATCAGACACACAAGGTAGAGCATTTCGTGAAGGAGCCATTGGAACAGCCATAGGTATTTCAGGAATGTCACCGCTATGGGATCGTTGCGGTGAACTGGATTTGTATGGAAGGGAACTTAAAACTACCAGCATTGCTGTAGCTGATGAATTATCCTCTGCAGCGTCTCTTATGATGGGGCAAGCCAGTGAAGGGATACCAGTAGTTATTATCCGTGGAGTTAATTACTTCCAGAAACTCCGGAATGAATCTGCCACCATAAAACCCTTAATAAGGCCCAAACAATTCGATGTTTTCCGTGAATGAGTAACTAGTTTGCTATTAGCAAATGATATTAATTTATTCATGAACTTGGGAGATAAAATTGAAGACTAGTATAATAAATAAAAAAAATGTTTTAGGATATTTTTGTTGAAATGGTTGATAATGAGTTGATCTATATGCCGGTTAATCAGATGGAAACACAACTGGAAGCTATAACTACCACTATTGCCTACCTGGAAAAAAAGGATTCTTGCGATCCAGAGGTACTGGAAGAACTTAAAAAAGAGAGAAATCGCCTTTTGAGGGAACTCAACGTGCATCAAAGGTGAATAAATCTTATATATTTTGATGATTTTTTTGAAGGTAGATAAAAAAAGTTTTAAAACTAACTCGTTGTAGATCAAATTTGACTACAATCATCTAACTTGTATACATTGATAAAATGATTAGCATCCTTTCTGGTGGAACCGGGACTCCCAAGCTCTTACAGGGTATGGTAAAGTTAGTGAACCCTGAAGATATCACGGTAATAGTTAATACCGTGGAGAATGATTATTTTTCAGGAGTTTACGTGGCCCCCGATGTTGATACTGTACTTTATACCCTGGCCGGGATCATCAATGAAGACACTTGGTATGGAGTTAGGGATGATAGTTTTATAACCCATGACCGGTTAAAGGAGATTGGGTGTCCGGAAACACTCAAGATCGGAGATCGTGATCGGGCCATGAAAATCCAGAAAACCCTGTTAATGAGGGAACATCTCCTTTCCAAAGCCGTTGACATCCAAAGAAGGGAACTGGGAATCAAGTCCAGGATTATTCCCATGAGTAATCAGGAATCTCACATCACCATAACCACTGATATTGGTGAAATGGAATTCCATGAATTCCTAGTGGAAAACCAAGGAAAGCCAGAAGTACATGGTATAAGTTTCAAAGAGGTTGATCCAGCCCCGGGTTTAATAGAGGCCATTGAGAATTCAGATATGGTAGTTATTGGACCATCAAACCCTATAACATCAATTGGACCTATAATCTCAGCTAATGGTGTTAGAAAAGTTCTTAAAAATGCTTATGTGGTTGGTGTTTCCCCCATAGTTGGTGATAAACCAATTAGTGGCCCTGCTGCTAAATTTATGCAAGCTATGGACTATGAGGTTTCATCCCTGGGTGTAGCTGGTATATACCAGGACTTTTTGGACAGATTCATAATTGACTTGGTGGATGAAGATCATCAGGAAGAAATAGAAAAACTAATAACAGATGTCATGTTAACTCAGACCATCATGAACAATGTTAATGATAAAATAAATTTAGCCAGATGTATTTTGGGTGAAAATGTATGATACAAATGACTTTAATTCAGATTGACAACTACGGACCCTGGACTGTTACCCCCACACCAAGGGCCGAGGCAGACCTGCAGATCCTGCAGGCAGAGTTATACGCAGATGTTCAAAGGCAATTCGCAGCCAAAGGGGGATTGGTCTTCTTCACCCGCTTTGACAATATGCTGGCGGTTACCAACGGAGTGGACATGGAACATCATCTGCATATCCAGAAATCTATAGGCAACCGTTATCCCATAACCTTGAGTATGGGTGTGGGAACTGCTGAAACCCCCTATGAAGCACAGCGGAGTGCCACCAGTGCACTTCAAAAATATGGTGGAGCTCAATCAGAGGACCGAAGCGAAATACTGGCCATTGAAGGACTGGTGAATCCTGATGACAGTTTCGTTCAGATTGCCCACATTGATATTAATGGAATCACAGACTCACTAACCGACATTATCCCTGCATATGATACTTCTTTTATAGTTAATCGGGTTCAACATTTCCTCATGAAAAAATTAATAGAAAAGGGATCTTTACTCTTCTTCATTGGTGGGGATAACTTCATGTCTCCCTGTAATGGTATGACCCCTGAAGGAATACTTACTGTAATTGAAGAAATTGAAGAAGAAATCAACATCGCCCTTAAAGCAGGTGTTGGGAAGGCATCTACGGCCGAAAAAGCTGCCAACCTGGCTGATTTGGCTTTGGAAGAAATAAGGGATGGTAATACCTACAATTTAGTCCATGTTCTGAATAATAAACCCTAAACCTCAAAAATTTCACAAATTTTTTTTAATGGATTTATTATCAAATTTCATTAATTCAAATTAATTAAAAAAAAATTCAAGAACCTTTTCTGGTCATAAACTAACCAGTCTAGGTTTTTTTACTCGTAATATTGGAGAGGAATCTATTGAAGTTCTAGCTCCCATGGCCGGTATCACGGATGGTGCCTTTTGCAGGGACATTTCAACGTTCGGGTTTGACATGGTGACCTTAGGAGGTTACAATGCTGATCAAGCCACCTGGAATGCGGGGCAAAATATCTTATCCCGTGGAAGACCCGAATTTGACCTAAAACCAGGGGAATTATTAGCTTACCTTGAAGAACAATCAGTTCTAGTTAAGGATCAGGACTTATGGAATGGTTTGATTTCTGTAAACCTCCGTGCCCTTACCCCCGATCCAATTATTGAAGTTTCAAAGCTTAATAACGTGGATGTAGTGGAGATCAATGCCCACTGCAGACAGCCCGAGATAACTGAACTGGGCTGTGGTCAGTCCCTCCTGGAAAACCCATCCCATCTGGAAGAATTCACCAGAGAAGTGGTTAATAAGGCAAAAAGCAAAATATCAGTGAAAATTCGGGCTAATGTTCCATGTGTTGATGACCTTGAAATTGTCCGAGCCATTGAACATGCTGGTGCTGATTACCTGCATGTTGATGCAATGAAACCAGGTTATAACTCAGCAGATCATGAAACAATTAAATCAATCCGCCAGGAAACTTCTCTGTTTATTATTGGTAATAATTCCATCACCAATGTTGATTCCGCCCAGAAGATGTTAGCTGCAGGTGCTGATGGGATATCAATTGCCCGTGCCGCCATTACCGGAACGCTACCCTTTGATCTATCCCAAATATAGCATTGAAATATTTTTTTATATAAAATTTTTAATATGTAATCATATAAATTAAAAACAAAGGTCAAAGATTAGAGAACCTACTGCTCATAAATTAAATTACTCATTTAGTTGATTATTATTGGAAAAGGTGGTTAAATGTATTTTATACAATTGGAAAACGTCACCAAAACCTTTGATGGTGTGGAAATCCTGAAAAATTTGAACATAACCATAGATGAAGGCTCTGTTCTGGGTATCTTGGGAAGAAGTGGTTCTGGAAAGTCCGTCCTCATGAACATGTTAAGGGGAATGAAGGACTACCGCCCCACTGAAGGTAAAATCATATATAATGTAGCGGTTTGCCCTGAGTGTTTAAGAGTAGAACCGCCTTCAATGGCAGATAATCCCTGCCTATGCGGATGCAATCTTGAAGTTCAGAAAGTTGACTTCTGGCATGCTGATCGTAAACTGTTTGCAGCAATCAAACGTCGCATCTCCATTATGTTACAGAGGACATTTGCCCTCTACGAGGATGACACAGTTATTGATAATGTTATAAAGTCAATAACCGGACATAACGAGGAAGAGAGTACTTACATGGCCATTGATCTTCTGGATATGGCCCAAATGACCCACCGTATCACCCATATTGCCCGTGATCTCTCAGGTGGGGAAAAACAAAGAGTGGTTCTGGCACGTCAGATAGCCAAAGAACCAATGCTGTTTTTAGCTGACGAACCTACCGGTACTCTTGATCCACAAACTGCGGAATTAATCCACCAGGCATTGATTAAGGGAGTAAAAGAAAAGGGAACCACCATGGTAATCACCTCCCACTGGCCAGAAGTAATGCGACAACTATCGGATTATGTTATCTGGCTGGAAAAGGGAGAAGTTGTGAAAGAAGGAGACCCAGAAACTGTAGTACAGAGTTTCCTTGATCAAGTCCCACTGCCTGAAAAGAAAACTGAATTCAAAACCGGCGGCCCCATAATAAAAATGGGTGGAGTGAAAAAACACTACTACTCCATTGAAAGAGGAGTGATAAAAGCCGTAGATGGTATAGATCTCATCATAAATGATGGAGAAATATTTGGAGTGGTTGGACTCTCTGGAGCCGGGAAAACAACCCTTTCCCGTATTCTTTACGGCCTCACAGACCCCAGTAGTGGAGATATTGAGGTTAAATTAGGGGATAACTGGATAGACATGACAGAAAAGGGCATATTCGGCAGGGGCCGGGTTAAACCATACCTGGGAATATTACACCAGGAATACAGCCTTTATCCACACAGAAATGTTTTAGGGAACCTAACTGAAGCTATAAGTCTTGAATTACCTGCAGAATTTGCTAAAATGAAAGCACTCTATGTTTTACATGCAGTGGGCTTTGATGAAAACTACGCTGAGAAAATAATCACCAAATATCCTGATGAACTGAGTGGGGGAGAAAGACACCGAGTTGCACTGGCACAGGTACTCATTAAAGAGCCTAACATCGTCATCCTTGACGAGCCAACTGGTACCATGGACCCTATAACACGGGTTCAGGTTACTGATTCCATTAGAAAAGCACGGGATGAACTTAAACAAACTTTCGTCATTATCAGTCACGACATGGACTTTGTACTGGATGTGTGTGACCGGGCCGCTCTCATGAGAGGAGGTAAAATCCTTAAAACCGGTTTACCAGCAGATATTGTGGAAGATTTAACCCCTTCAGAAAAAGAAAAGATGTTAAAGGAGGAATAAGATGGTCTGGGAAGATTCACCATCACATGTGTGTCGAGGGGGAGACAAAAGAGCATTGACATTCTGCTGCCCTCCTGTTAAACCTTGTCCTATTGTGTTCGCTCTTGAGGAAGCAGGAATTACACCTCAAGAATACATTGAGATTAAAGAAAAATTCGGAGCAAAAACCCGTCTTGGTGAGGGAGATGGAACCTGTTTTGGATCCCTGGTATGGTGTTGCAAACCATCCAAACCCTGCCCTCTAAGGGACATGGTACTGCGCAGAATGGATATGAGTCATGACGAGTACATGGATTTAAAACACCAGTTATCACAGGAACTGGTAGGTCATGAACCAACCGACAATGAAGAGAGCATTAAAGCCCTTGCTGATGCCTTTGATGTTCCTGAAGAAGAGGCATCACAAGTTCTTTCCGAATGCGGTAACGACCTGAAAACTGCCATGAAGGTTCTTAGAATGAAAAATCTGGAGTTATAGATACTGGAGTGTTACCCATGGGCTGGACTCCCCTCTACCTGGAGATGCAGGATAAAAATGTTCTGGTGGTGGGAGCAGGGGAAGTTGGCCAAAGAAGGGCACGACGTTTCCTGGATTCCGGGGCCAATGTGATTGTAAGTGGAGGTCATATCCCCCCTGAACTAAGAGAATTGGGAGCTATCTACCAACCACGTTCAGAACTTCCAAAATGGATAAAATGGGCTGATCTAGTGGTGGTGGCCAGTGGCGATCCCCAGTTAAACCAGAAAGTATCTGAACTGGCTAAAGATAAACTCATAAACCGTGCTGACTATCCTGAAGAGGGTAACATCATTGTTCCCTCCTCTTTTTCCATCAAAGATGTGCAGTTTTCCATTTTCACACAGGGTAAAAGTCCACTCATGGCCCGAGAACTGCGAAAACGTATACAGGCCGTGATTCATGAAGAAGACATTCTAAAGATGGAATTACAGCATTTCACCCGCCAGTTACTGAAAGAAAAAATGCATGGTCAGAAAAACCGGCGTGATTATCTATACCAAATCTTAAATGATAAGAAGATTAATGAACTTTTAGATAAGGGTGAACTGGAGGAAGCTCAAGCTTACGTCAGCTTTCTTCTGGAAACCCCTGACTGATATATCCTGGTAAATCCTATCTCTGCAATGTAAACCCATATTGACCGTTCTTATTACAAAATATAATAATAATAATAATAATAATAATAATACATCTTTATTTAGAAATTACCAAAATATAGCAAACTACATTATATTTCCCCATTTCAGGAGGGTTAGATTGATTCTTAACATCCGGATCGACCATAAAACCGCGGATATCAACAAGATAGAGGAATCCACCAGCAAGATGGATGAAATATTCGCGAAGATGCAGGAGGAACACCATGTGCAGGAGTTTATCCAGATAAAAACCTGTAATCGTGCTGAAATCTATTTGGTCATGGATGAATGTTCCCTTGACTATCAGTGGAACGGTCTGGTGGTTGAAAAAAATGAAAAAGCACTTGAACACGTCCTAAAACTTTCCTGCGGATTAGAATCCATGATCATTGGCGAGGATCAAATACTGGGCCAGTTGAAAGAAGCATATAAATCCAGTGTTAAAACCAGTTGTTGTGGTCAGGTTTTAGGTACAGTCTTCACCAAAGCCATTCATGTGGGGCAGGCAGTGCGGAAGAAAACACGAATCAATCAGGGTTCGGTTTCCATAGGTTCGGCAGCTGTTAATCTTGCAGAATCAGTTCTGGGAGATCTTAAATGTAAGAAAGTACTGGTTATTGGGGCCGGTAAAATGGGAACCCTGGTGGCCAAGGCACTGGTGGAAAAACATCTCAAGGCCATTGTAGTGGCTAATCGTACTTACGACCGGGCAGTTTGCCTGGCCAAAGAATTGGGAGGAAGTGCCATCCATTTTGATCGTCTTTCAAGGGCCATGGAGGATGCAGACGTGGTTATTAGTGCTACTGGAGCACCCCACACCATTCTTACTGCTGAAAAATTAAAGGCTGCAGTTCCCCCTGAGAATCTGGAGAAGATGGTGATGATAGACATCGCCAATCCAAGGGATATTGATGAAGATGTTGGTGATTTAGGTGTTAGACTCTATAACATTGATGACTTACGTGGAATAGCCGATAAAAATAAAAAAATGAGGGAGTCTGAGGCAGAAGAAGCTGAAAAAATCATTGCTGAAGAGTTGGAACTCCTGGAAAAATCTCTCAGACACTTGGAAGTTGAGCCGGTTATTGCCCAAATACGTTCCCAGGCTGAAGCCATCAGGCTGCGGGAAACTGAGAAGGCAATTCGAAAGTTGGGGGATATAGATGGTAAGGAAAAGGTGGTTGATGATCTTACCAAGGTAGTGGTGGATCGGGTGTTTCTGAACATAATCCACAATCTTAAAGAAGCCGCAGAGCATGATGATAAAGCTGTTTTAAAAACTGCAAAGTATATTTTTAAAAATAACCGATTATAATAAAAACACGCCGATCTTATTAATTTCAATCCACCATCTTCAATTTACCTCAATTTGAGTCTATTTTTTAAAATAAAAAACTTCTATTTTATAAAAACATAGGCTACCTTTAACTTTTATCATTCACTATAATATTAAAAGAAAAAAATATTGGTGGTTCTATGGAGTACAAATCAAGTTACAATAAAGTAAATGATGAATGTGTATTCAAAACTATGATTAAATTAACGGCAACTATTTACCCGGATTAGAGTGACCTGTTTTAATTAGATCTTATTTACCCACCCAACTCCATACTCATCAACAAGTTTATTTATACAATTTTTTTCCAATCATTCTTCATCAACAGGTACATCCATTAATCCCACCAAACGGGTGGTGAATATCATCAGGAATGGTGCAATTATAAGGGTAGAGATAATTTCACTCACCATGGACTCCGGGTAGGGGAGTCCATGTAGGGTGTCAAAGATTATTTGTTTTACAATGTAGAGCACCACGATGGTGATTATTGAAACTATGAGCATATTTTTCAATCCTACTTTTCTTATCTTCCTAAAAACCAGGGGTAGGTTGAATCCGGATCGAATGCTGCCCTCATGATGAGCCATGGTTAGAATTGCCCCTTGCAACATAATATTAAAACAAAGGAAAAATATTATGGCAAGAACTAATGCATAATCTGTGATTAATGGGCTTAAATCTAAGTTAATCAGTTCTACAAACTCTGAAATGCCAAAAACAGCCAGGATGAGGGGGATGATAAAGTAAGCAATTAAGACTAAACTTTCTTTAATTCCGTGCCAGAACAAGTTCCTTAAATTATGGAAACCTGGTGGCCGACTAGATCCTTCCACTGTTTCTTCCACAATACGGAAACCATATCCCACCTCAATGAAGGACAAAAAGATAATAACCAAGACTAGGAAGATATCCCACAACCCATCGATCAATGAAGGAGCGCTTAAATCAATGAGATGATCAACTAAAAGCAGTATTACCCCCAGAACTAGAAAATTATACCAATCAGAAACAGCAAACCGCATTGCGTCATTCAAAATAACCTTTAATTTCATATAAACACCATATTACATATTACTATACTTTTATTTGGCATTAACTTAATCTGGGAGTTTTTCCATTACAATTTATGCGAATAATTGATAACAGCTAATTTGATGGAATACTGAATATTACCCCATTGTTGATTAATGGTTTAATCATTATTTGTTTTTTTTTTGAAAATAATTTCATGAATCCGTAGTTTGCAGTTCCTAAAAAAAAAGAATAAAAAAAATGAAAAAAGATTAAGCGAACATATTTTTAGGTTCGTTTTTCTCTTTTTCATGGTGTTTCAGTGCGTACTGGAAGTTTTCCCAGGTCACTTTGCCCTGGTCTTCCGAGATCGCCTTGTGCAGTGCCACCTTTAAGAGACGATCTTTTATTTCCCGGCCAGACATACCCTTGGAAAGGCGGGCTAGTTTTTTTACATCAGTTTCAACTGGTAAAGGCATAGAATTTATGTACAATTCCAGGATCTGCTTTCTTTCATCCTCATCAGGGAGAACAAATTCAATCTCTTCTTCAAACCGACTCCGAAGGGCGTAATCCAGTAACTGTGGATTGTTGGTGGCCCCAATGGTTACCACCCCCAGGTTGGGATTGATGCCGTCCAGTTCTGTTAATAGGGCATTGACCACCTCGGAAACATCACCCCTAAGGGACTGGTATTTACGGTCCAGGCCTATGGCATCTATCTCGTCAATGAAGATCACTGCCGGGGCACAGGCAGAAGCTGCATCGAAAAGGTCGTGGATCTGGCGTGCTCCATCACCCACATGTTCTCCTATTAGGCTGGTGGCTTTAACCAAGAAGAGGGGAACTTGCATTTCATGGGATAGTGATTTAGCCAGCATGGTCTTCCCAGTACCGGGAGTTCCGTGGAACAGAACGTTACGGGGTGCCCATTCCTGGAAGGTTTCTGGTTCCCGGAGGTACTTGGTGATGATCTTGCACTTGGTTTTGGCCCGTTCCTGGCCAATAACATCATCCATTTTAAAGTTGCTTTCCACCTTTTTGATCTCACGAACCTCTTCCACTTCCATCAAGAGTATGGAAGTGTTTTGGGTTATGCGGGAGTCATCAGGGTGGGCTTTAATAACCTTAAACGCAAAATCAGGTAGTAATTTTTGATCAAAAAGGAATGATCCTTCCTTTACTGTGGAACCTACCCATTGTTCCCGGGCGTAGAGTTCGAAAAGTTCATTGTCGAATATTTCGATTTTAGGGTTCTCCACCAGGTTGCACAGGAAGGGGTAACCAATAGATTGTAGTACCACCATCTTGGTTTCTTTCCTGATTTCTTCCAGACCAGTGGAGGTCTTTTTTTCAGATACAATTGGGTCAGGAGTTATGTTGTTGAGTTTCAATATAATACCTACTAATGTTGTTATATTTAGAGTAAATTTTTTATAAAATTGATACTAAATATATTGAACCATGTCAGTTAAAATACTTTCCCAGGATATCAAAAAAGATGAATGTTTCATGGATTTTATTGAAAGTAGAGATGTTGGTGAAAATACTAAACGAAGCTATTTACACCGCATAACAAGATACTGTGATTTCCTTGGTAGAATGCCAACTGAATTAATTGAAGAAGCAGAAGAAGAGCAAGATCAGGGAATAAAAACTAGAAAAAGAAAAATCAAACGTTACCTAATCGACTATAAATATCACCTAGAAAATCAAGGGAGTACCCCAACAGCTATAAAAAATAATATAAGCACTGTAAGATCATTTTACCGTAGTTTTGACATTGATGTTCCAACAATAAAATTCAGAAAACAGAACACAAATGTAAGTTTAGAAGAAACAATACCCATTGGAACTATTAAAAAAATTATCAACATAGCTAACCTTAGAGACAAAGCCATTGTACTATTAATGTTATCTTCAGGAATGGGTGCAGCAGAAATCAAAGCTTTAAATTATGGAACTTTCTTGAAAGGAATACTAGATTACATTGATCTAAAAAAACCAGATTATTTTAACATAGACTATATCAACGACAAATTAGAAGGCCGGAACGATATAATTGGAACCTGGAAAATCAAAAGAATAAAAACAGGCAAACCGTATTATACATTTAACAGCCCAGAATCCAGTAATGCCATATTAGAGTATTTAGCTGAAAGAAATAGGCAAAATATTCCACCTAAAAAGATGGAAGATCCGCTTTTCATAAGCGATCAGAGAAAGAGATTATCAGATATGGCATTTTTGTATATATTCCATAGATTGAATGATAACCTGGGTCTTGGTTTTAGAACTAGAAATAGGCGTGTTTTCACATCCCATCAACTAAGAAAACTTTTTACAACCACATTATACTCAAATGGAGCAGATAAACTCTTTGTAGACTGGTTACTTGGACACAGCATACACTCCACAACAGAATCTTATTTCAAAACAAATGTAAAGGACCTTAAAAACCAATACATGAAGTTTGTTAAACATTTAATGACCGAAAAAGCTGAAGTCAGACGCATCTCATCCGATGAAGTTAAAGAAATTGTCAATGAATTGAATGAAAAAGATAAACAAATGAAACAAATGAAAAAAGAACAGAAAATAAGGGATGAGAAGGTTAATGCGAAAATAGAGAAGATGGAAGCAATTATTGAGGCTATGATGGAAAAACAGATGAAAAATGAGTAATTACCATTGGCATATCAGGAAAATCTTAAATTTAAAGTTTTTTTGATGAAATTTAAGTATCTCTCAATTATTTTGTTTTTATTTGAATATAAGAAAAATTTGAAGATAATGATAAAAGGCAAATTTTTTACTAAAAACGAATGCAGAATAAAAATATGAAAATATCTAGATATAAAAATTGCAAAATATCTAGATAAGTATATATCAATCTTCAAATCTAGTTTAAAGATTAACCCATTCTTTTATATACAAAATTTAAATATAATGACGTGCAATTATAAAATAACCAAAAATTCAGGGTCAATTTTTTTTATGACCAAAAAATTTAAACCATAAAATGGTTTAAATCCTGAAAAAAATTCCCTTAAATTGTAAATATAGAAATAAAGAGAATATAGGGGTTTAAGGCCAAACAGTGTTTGCACCACTGCCTGAACCTTCTAGACATATTAAATGAATAGATTTAACCCCACTACATCACTTAGTTGATCTATTCTTTATGTGATTTATAGGTTACGATGGGTTTCTACGCCTTACAAAAACTCCTTATTCTCTCCATTGAAAAAAAATGGAGGTCGTAAGACGTGAAATATATTGAAACTGTGCCCCTAATGGTGCATATATACCCAAAACAACGTAAAACCCTTGAAAAATTGCAGAGTGATATCAAAGAGGAATATAATATTAAAATTCCACTTTCTGAGCTTGTGAGAGAAGCCTTGAACCAGGGTTTGCCTCACTTGTTGGATAATAAAGATTTCATTCTCCAGAGAATTGGATAATAACACCTGCAAAAAATTTTTGGAGGGTTTATATTGTCTGAAAAATTGAATAAATTACTGATAAAGGTTTATAACCTATATAAAGATTCTGATAATCCCCCAGTCCCCATACCTGAAATTAGAGATTTTTTGGAATTTGAAGGCATTGACCTCGATGATGAGGAGGGGATTGAATGAAAAATTCAAAAGAAAATGAAAAGGAAGATGGGGACCTTCCTATTGATAAAAATAAGAACTCAAAGAATTTAAACATTTCGAAATCAGAACCTGGGATGAAAGAGGTTACTACTCCAGATCCTTCTGATGATATCCTTCCGGATATTAACAGGTTTCTTGAATTGACTAAAAATCCTGTTCCAAAATTAAGACATGGCCAAGGGTATGATCAGGAGTTAGGCTTGACATATATTGGCAGTTACCATGAAGCACCAAATGGATACTACGGTATTAGCCGAAAAAATGGAATCATAGCAATCAAAGGAGATAATCCAACTAAAGAAGTAAATGCACTAAATATTAGATTATTAGACGGATATACTGACCCTTTGAGTGATAAAACACTTGTGCATATAAGGGAATTAATGGAAGAATTGAATGATAATGGTTATATCAGGAGTAAAAGCCTTTCAGACATTTTTCATGAACTCATTTCTCTAAGCTACCAATATCTAGATTTCAAAGATTATTATGAAAGAGTTCTTTTTATCCTATGGATAATTGGAACATACCTACGAGCACTATTCATATGGTACCCATACCTATGCTTCGAGGGTCTAAGAGATGTTGGTAAATCTACAGCTCTTGAATTCCTTGCACGTACATGTTTTAATGGGGGGGATGATGTTAGTGGAGGTCATACTGAAGCTAATTTACACAAAGCTGCAGCCTCTACCATGGGTTGTTTTACTATTGATCATATGGAATTACGTTTGAAATCCCCTGAAAAAAGACAAGTTATGGATGAGTTTCTAGAAAATGCCTGGAAAATAAATTCATATGTTAGTAAAAGGGATCAGGATAATGGAAAACCTTTAAAATTACCTTTAGCATGTTCTGTAGCTTTGGGGTCAAGAAAAACCACTGAAACAATGGCTGAAAAGGGATTTGTAATTATAATGTATGAAACTGATAAAGACGAAATACGAGAACGCTCCTCATCATTGTTGAAAGATGAAAGATTTGATCTTATCGAAAGAGAACTAATGGCTGTGGCTTTAAATTATCAAGATAATATTCTAGAAATCTATGAGTCTACAAAGGTAATTAAGGGTCTTGGGCGGGAATTCAATAAGTTTCTCCCTTTCTTTGCTATTACTAAAGTTATTGATAATGAAACAAACAACAAATATGACCTTTTTAACCATTTAAAAGAATTTGCTATTAACTATCGGAGAGCTAGAAAATCGGAAAATGAAGACATTGAAGAAGTACTTTTAAGGGTTATCTTGAGAGATGAAATAAGTAAAACCACATATACCGAGTTATCAGATGCAATGAATGCAGAAGATTATAAACATTACTCATGGCAGACGGCAAAAGCAGATATGAAAAAATTAGGCATAGTTAAAAAGATTGATAGAAATCAAAAACCTCATAAAATTTACATAGACCTTGAACGGGCTGCTACCAGGGCAAAACAAAGAGGTATATTCATTGATGGATCTGATGATATTAAACCTAAAAAATCTGATGAAATCGTTAAATTATCTGATGATTTAACAATAGACTATCGGAATATTACTTCTATTGAACGAAACATCCTAACGTGTCTTAAAGATTATTCTGAATACACTTATTCATCACTTATAGATGAATTAAAAATTTATCATCCGAAAGATGAAATTAGGGGTACATTGAATGATATGAGAGGTAAGGGGTGGATTTAGATGCCTCTTCAAACTCAATTACCAATATTTCATGAAAATGCAGATATTAAACCTAAAAAAAAGCCCACATATTTATTAAACTGGCCGGGGATGAAACCGAAACTGAGGGTATATCTATTACTACAAGTTATCAGGGCTATTGAGGATAGTACTAAAAAATTCCTTTCAATTAATGACCTTTCAACATTAATTAACAGAAACACTAAAATCAAGAGTCAAAACAGGGAGGGGATAGTAAAAAAACAACTATTCATTTTTATTGAAAATCTGATTTACTATGGATTCATTGATGATACTTATTCTAGTGGGCTGATCTTAAACGATAGAATCTTTGATGAACTTGAATCTGCAGATATGATTATAAGAAATAGTGGGATGGTGGATAAATGAAGTCTGCCAGGAACACGGCTCTAACTTTTTATAAAGAATTTTACGGCCATAAATTCGTTAGACACTTCAGAGCACCATCAGATCTAAAAAACAGTAGAATCAGGAACACTGGAAATCAAGTTATAGTGGATGACTCTAAAAAATTATGGTTACAAGTACATAAAAGAAGCGGATTATGGCCATGTTACACCCATGTGTATGATTTTGGCCTTATTGGTAATTTAAACAGACAAAACTCTGATCAAATGATATTTGATAGGGTATTTTTTGATTTTGACATAGATAATAAACAAGCCCATGAAATTAAAAAAGAATTAGTAAATCTAAGAAGTCATGGCCTGAACTATAAACCGCATCAACAAGACAAATTAAGGCAAAAACTCAGGGAACTCATTATTGAAGAACACATTGCGGAACCGGCAATAAATGAAGCAAAAGACTTTGCAATCAGATTCAAAGAAAGCTTTGGAGCATGCCCTATTCTATTTTTTAGTGGTTTTAAGGGTTGTCATGGTTACTCATTTTTCAAACCAATAACCAATCTAAACATAAATCGGACTCTTTACTGGTTTGGAAATAAAATAAAAAAGACATATAACTATAAAACCTTAGATTTATCTGTTTTAAAAGATGCTAAAACAAGATTAAGCCGTGTTCCATATAGCAAACACCACCTTACTTTATTAACTGTGGTACCGTTTTGTAACCATGATAGTCACCAAAAAATTATAGAAAAAGCCATAAATCCTGTTGTTGAGCCTTTTAACTTAGAAAAACATTTTAGTTCGTTTGGTAAACACTTAAAAACTATTGATCCTATTTTAGAGCAAGAAGAAATAATAAAGAAAAATAAAAAATTAAATGAGAAAAATAAATGGAATAATAAATCTAAACAATCATTCAGTAGCATTAAAGATCATAGAATATTTTTCAAAGAATTATTGGGAGATCCAGTAAGAGAATATCCTGATAAAGAATATGTTATGTATTGTTGCCCTTTTCCTGATCATGATGATTATAAACCATCTTTCAAAGTCCATAAAACTAATTATGAATGTTATGGTTGTGGAAGGAAAGGTAATTTAGCCAGAACAAAAGATTATTCTCAATTTAAGAAATTCATGTCTTGGATTTAAAAATTATACTCCTCAAAGTATAAATAGCAACGAAAACGTGTTAAATAATCATTTGAATAGTGGTGATTAGAATCATTATTCTATTTTTCAGAGGATTCAAAAGCCTGATAGCTACTTTTTTCTCAAATCAATACTAGATTTAAACATGGATCAAGTAATTTAATATTTTAAAATAATATAAAAACTTATAATAGGGGCAATAATTAGTTTTTATATTTATTTAGATGTTCTAAATAAATATTAATTGTTTTTACGGTATTAAACATCGATTTACTTTTTACATTTGGGGTGTTTTTCTATATATGAAAGATAGTTACGGTTCGATATTTTATTGAAAATCCAAATATCCAACAAAAATCCAACAAAAATTAAGACTGAATATATGATATTCTGTCTATTTTTAAAGCAAATTATATGCTACATTATTAATTATAAATAATACTAATCAGATATTATATGTGGTGATATCTAATGACTGCTGACAATAACAAAAAGGATAATTATCCTGTATTTTACCATAATGATGATAATATAGAGGTTAAGATTAAATTTAAAAAAGATTATGGTGATTTAAATCTTAATGATCGTTTATTTAACATGATTGAGGATATTTACGTATTATTAGAAGTAGATATTGATAAAAAAATGGTAAATATTGCTAAAACATATGATTGAATAAATAATTTTGATTATTAAACTATTTAGAATATATTTGATTCTTATTTAGTATAATCTTTAATATTATATCGTATTTGTAATGAATTCAGTTATTTATTCATTTTTAGAAATTTTTGTTTAATGGGTGAATTATTTCTTTATATGTTGAATGTCATTTTATTGATATTATGTGACATATTTATATAAGGGTTTAAACATACTATAACCAGGGGAATAGTACAATGTTAATAACAAAAAAAAATATTGAAAATTACTTAACCCGACTGGAAATCGACGGAAGATCACAAAACACGACAAAAAATTACCGCTTCCATTTAGAATCTTTTTTAAAATATACTCAAGATAATCCATTAACTCCCAATAACTGCAAGGAATTATTAGAGAAATATAAACTTCATCTTAAACAGGATAAAAATTACAGTAATAGTAGTCTAAAGACTGCCACTGTCATAATTAAAATTTTCTTATTAGATCAAGGACTTGATTGTAAAGGAGTGCGTGTTCCGAAAACAAATAAGAAGTTACCAAAATATCTCTCCACTAATGATATTAAAAGGTTACTTGATGCCCCTTGTGATATATATGAAACTAGGGATAAAGCTGTGCTTAGCTTACTTTATTCATCAGGTTTGAGAGTGAGTGAACTAAGTGGACTCAATAAGGATGATATTGACTTTGATGAAGGCATGATTAAGGTAAATGATGGGAAAGGAGGTCGTGACAGAGTAACTTATACAGATCCTAAAACTCTCCAGCTCATTAAAGACATGATCTATAAAAGAACCCGAAAAGGCAGGGAAGATAAAAGTCCAGCTTTGTTCATTTCCAGGACAGGTGGTAGATTATCCACCAGATCAGTTCAAAGAATAGTTAAAAAAGCATCTGAAACAGCCGGACTCCAGGATAAAAATATTACACCACATATATTAAGACATAGCTTTGCAGTGCATCTTTTACAAAGAGGTTTGAACCTTAAAGAAGTACAACAGCTTTTAGGCCATGAGTCCTTGAGTACTACTGCAATTTATACTGAACTATCTGATCAGGATTTGAAGAAACGTTACCAAGATATTCAGTTATTATAATCTTAATCCACAATAAAGGCGCCATCGAATTTTCAAAAGATAATCAAAAAGTGCAGGTCCCATGACCTATGATTCAATGATTACGTTCCATTCTTCAAGGCATTTATTGTTGTTCTCATATAAAACTCCTCATTCTTCTTTTTGATCATCTTCTTTCTTCTCAGAATTTTGACGATAATTCATGGTCTCCAATTTGTTAATTCTAGATAAATCTGGCATATCTACATGAAAAGGGATAGAATTCACGGCAAAGATTTTTCCCATGAGTTCTTGCCATTGTCTATTCATTTCAGCAGTAACTGAAGTCATATCAACTGTTGGAACTATGAGCGGAGAATTAATTTTTTGCAATAGCTCATCTGGCATAATAAATTGGTTTATTGGCATTATTGTTGGCTTAAAAGTAGATACATCCCTAATAGTTTTTGGATCCATTTCAAGATCTTCAATGTATTGTTCAAGATACTTTAAGAATATTTTAGGTCGATACATATGAAAAATTTGTTTTGTTTCGTCAAAAAATTCTTGTATTAAAAGTGGATGGGGGCCCAATAAATCCCCATTGTCTTTTTTGAACCACCAATCTTCTTTAATATCATCTGTAACAAAAATAACAGGTTTCTTTTTTTTCTTAGCAAGATCTATAATTTGGAACCATATAATCAAGTCACCATCTTTCTTATCCCTATAAGCAGGAGGAATTTCATTTTGATATCGAAATTTACTTTCATCAAAAATTTTACTAAGCCTATATTTAGAATATGACTCGCCGATATTATGTTTCCCAAATAACTCGTTTAATCTGCCTCCAATTACATCGTCATCTGAAAGCTTTAAATCTCTGTTTTTATTAGTTTGAATATCATTTCTTAATTTTTTTAATGATGCTAAGAAACCATCTATTTCTTTATCTATGTTTCCAAATAATTCACTAACGTTTAAATAACGATGCTCAGATTGAAGTATTTCACTTCGTTTATCAAATTTCTTTTTTAAATTTGAAATATCGTTTATAAATTCATTTAAGAAATTAATCATAACTGTATAAAAATTTTCTTGTTTCCAAATAACTTTTAATCTATTTTTTTGATATTCCAAGGCAACTTGGTGGGGTAACCATATTCTTTCACGAATTTTTTCGTGCTCTAAAAAATCAAGGATATTATCTGTAGTAGATTCAGGGTATTCATATAAACGTAGCAGAACATTAGTATCTAAAACAAAATAGCATTCCTTCCATAATTTTTCATAATCAGGGTCATGATTAAAACCTGGAAAAAGTTCTCTCATAGTATCAAAACCTAACAAAACATCTGCTGTAGTAATCCTTTTTTGAATTTTTTATTTATTTTAACTTCTTTACTTAATTGCTCTATTTTAATGTCGATAAAAGATAAATAATTAGATATTTTTGTTTGTTCATTCTGCGAAGGTACTTTTATGACAAGATTACGAACTGTTTTAGCGTTTAAGTTCCCTTGTGTTCCTGTTTCAATAAATTTATGGATATATTTTTTGTAATCAAGTAAATAGTAATAAATATACTCTATTTCAACAATATTTTCATCTAAAATTATTCCAAATATTGCTTGACTAGTTGAAATATCTGATTTGTTTATTGCTACTGAGCCTACTGAAGCATAAATAGAATACAATAGTGAATTTTCAGGAACAATCCATGCACTGGAATTATTCAACCCCGCTTTTGTTATTAATTTCTCCGTTGACTTAATATATTTACCTTGAGAAGTCATATCAGATATACTTAAAAATGGGATTTGCCCACCGTAGTAATTTTTATTTGTAGACGTGGGAGTGCCACCTGCTTTTCCATAATTTATGATAGTTTCAAACTTTTTCTCTTCCCAATCAGGATAATCTTCCCCATTTTCATCTTTAAATCTTAATTTCTGACTAAAAATCTGCTTCATAATTCCTTTTTTATAAGTTTCCCAAAGCTCTTGTTTTTTCTCTAATAAGTCGATTTTACTGTCTACTTTTGATAGGAAAGAAGCTATTTTTTCTTGTTCCATAACAGATGTAATTCTCAGTTTAATTTTTCCTAAATCTTTAGAATTAATAGCAGGATAACTTGTGCCAGTACAATTAGCTAATACTTCATTGACAAACCTTTCAGTGTGCATAGCATAATATAAAAATTTTGAATCATCTTTAGCTCTTATTTGTGCGTACCCTGTCGATGCAACGTATTTTTCAGAATCTTTTAAACTAAAAAAATAATTATTTTTCTGGTAAGGGCGAACTGTCTGATATAATATATCAAAATTTTCTAGAACTCTTTGTGCCCTGCTTGGAGCGTCATTCTTGAATATAACTTTCTTTTTTTTCAGCAATCCCGATTCTACGCTATCTAAATCGATATAAATAAACTTATCTGGTAAACTATCAGATTTAGGATTTAAAAATGAAACTTCTCCCAATTTTTTTTCTTCCCATTCCCCACTAAACTCAGGAAATCTTAGTTGTGGTTTAAAATTCATCTTTTCACCAATGCTATTAATCCGTCATTGCCCATACTTCACTTCTCAGATTTCCTTTTTTACAACTAGGGCATTTAACGTTCATTTTATCCGGCAATTCTAAAAATACATCACTTGATCCACATTTAGGACACTTATTTTCCATATCTTTGCCATTTTTACGTTGCCACACATTAACAATTTTTTGACAATTCAAACAATATAATTCATTGTAATAATCTAAATTATCGTAAAAAACTATCTTTGTTAAATTATCTGTAGTAGTAATTGAAAAAGAGCAATTATCACATTCAATTTTATTTATAGAACCCATATTTTCCACCAATATTGTTCATGCCCATTATTTATTTATTAAGAGGAGCTTCAATGCATAATTCATCACAATACTTTTTAATCTCCTTATCAACTTCAGCAGATTTCTTATTTAATTCCCTAATCTCTCTTACTACTGCATCAAGGTCAACAGGTTCCTCTTCCTCAAAATTATCTACGTAACGGGGGATATTCAGGTTGTAATCATTTCCTTCAATTTCAGCCAAGGTAGCAGCATGTGCGAACTTTTCAACATCTTTCCGCTCTTTATAAGTATCTATGATCCGATTTACGTCTTCATCTCTCAGCCTGTTCTGATTCTTAACCTTCTCAAAGTATTTGGAGGCATCAATGAATAAGATGTCTGCATCGTCCTCCCTACATTTCTTGAAAACCAAGATTACTGTGGGAATTGATGTTCCATAAAAGATGTTAGCTGGAAGTCCAATAACTGCATCCAGATAATTTTTCTCTTTTACCAAATACTTCCGTATAACTCCCTCAGCTGCACCCCTAAACAACACTCCATGAGGTAGCACAATGGCCATGGTACCGTTTTCATCCAAGTGGTAAATCATGTGCTGGACAAAGGCAAAATCTGCTTTGCTTTTAGGTGCTAGTTTTCCATAGGCACTGAATCTTTCATCATCTAGGAAACTCTTGTCACTAGACCATTTGGCAGAGAAGGGAGGATTAGCCACTATAGCATCAAATTTCATCCCCAAGTGTTGTGGGTTTTCAATGGAATCGCCCTGCTGGATGTTAAAGTCCTCAAACCGGACATCATGGAGTATCATGTTCATCCGGGCCAAGTTGTAAGTGGACTGGTTCAGTTCCTGTCCAAAAAATTCACCTATCTTGGCTTCCTTGGAAACCCTGAGCAATAATGATCCTGAGCCACAGGTGGGGTCATAAACATTCTTTAGGTGCTTCCTGTTGAGAGTAACTATCTTTGCTAATATTTTGGAGACCTGCTGAGGAGTGTAGAATTCTCCGGCCTTCTTCCCCGCACTGGACGCAAACTGAGATATAAGGTATTCATAGGCATCTCCCAGTATATCCTGTTCAGTGTCTTCCATTTTAAAGTCGATATCAGCAAGGTGCAGGAGTACTTTAGATATGAGTTTGTTCTTATCATCCTCACTCTTACCTAACTTGGATGATTGAAGGTCCACATCTTCAAAAAGATTTTCAAAATCTTCTTCACTCTCATGGCCCATGGTAGAATTTTCAATCTGATTCATGGCCATTTGGAGGTTGTCCAGGATGAATTCCCCATTTTTAGCTTTATGAATAAGGTTCTTAAACAGACATCTGGGCTCCAAGAAGTATCCAAGGTTGTCTATGGCTTCTGCTTCCACTTCTTCTTTAAGTTCTGAGTCTTCAAATGCTTGTTTAAAGGTAACCCCGTCTTCTTTGAGTTCTTGATTGAGGTAGATTTCTATTTTTTCTGAAAGGTATTTGTAGAATATAAATCCTAGCATGTAGTTTTTAAACTCGTTGGCATCCATGTTTCCTCTTAGTTCATCGGCTATGGCCCACAGTTTTGTTTCTAGTTTTCTCTGATACTCTGACATGTGAATCTTATTCTCCTTCTATATAGGTATCCATCCAAGCTTTTATCAACGTTTATTAACAGTTTATAAACCCAATTATTTTAATTTCACCAGCTGAACTTTTCAACTAGTTCCACAATCAAATCTTTGATTCTCTGGAGTTTGGATCGTCTTTCTTTTAATCCTAACTTTTCATTAAATGATTCTTTAATGGTATCATTTCTTATTTTTCCTGAGAATTCGTATTCTGCGATTATAGCTTTGGTTATATCGTGATCCAGTCTTTCTTCTTCTACTAAATTATTAACTGCTTTTTTCTTCTCTTTATCTATGTAGTTTTCAAAGTGATATTCAATTTTATCCTTATCCTCAATCTGAGGTATGGTACGTTCTATGAATTGTTCTATAAGGTCGATTTTACTCCTGAGATCGTGGCTACGTTCCATGGTGTCCAGGATGAATTCTTTATCTTTTTCGAATGATGGGCTGTCAATATCAAGTTCTTTAATCAAGTTCAGGATATATGACACGTTTATGTTATCCCGGCGAACCAGTTCCACTTCAAAATCAACATCATCCAAGACTGAAACCTTCTCTGGTGAGGTGTTCTGTTTATATTTTTCATAGATGTCCAGATATTTACTCAAGTAATCATTAAATGCCTGTTCAGAGATGTGCAGATCATCGAATGTGAACTCAGTAAACACAACTAACCTTGTGTGAATGCGAATTAATTCCCTGAAAATTCTAACAAATTCAGCCACTTCCTTTTCAGAGGGTAACGCATCAACATCACCTACATGCGGTGCAAGTTCCATTAAAAAATTCAATACTTTGTTGAAATCATCCGCATAATCTTCATAGGATTTCATTAAAACATATTCTGAGGCACTTTCATCAGAATATAATCTTATAGATTCATCTGTTGCTTTTTTAAGGTTCCTAAAACAGATGATATTTCCCTGTTTCTTCTTCTCATCTAAAACCCGATTGGTACGTGAATAAGCTTGGAGTAATCCATGGTACTGGAGATTTTTATCAACATATAACGTATTGAGGAGTTTACTATCAAAACCAGTGAGAAACATGTTAACCACAAGTAAGATGTCTATCTGTTTGTCCTTGGATCTTCGGGACACATCCACATAATACTCATTGAAAGTGTCAGTAGAGTAGTTGGTTCCAAACATCTCATTATAGTCATAGATGTACCTTTCCAACTTGTCACGTGAATGTTCATCACCCTTAATCTCCTCATTGGCATCAAAAGAGAAAATCGCAGCAATGTTAAGGTCATGAACTTTCTTCTGGAAGATCTCATAATATTTGGTCAAAACTTCAATGGAACTAACAGCAAATAGGGCATTGAACTCCCGATTGTAGGTTTTACGGTCATGGTTAGCTATAATATAATCAACTATTTTTTCCAGCCGGTCTTCGGATTCCATGAGTTCCTTCCTATCAATATCCTCCACTTCAATGTCCAGGGTAGCCTTGTTCCGATAACGTCCCACATATTCCACTGAGAACCCCAAGACATTTTCATCTCTTATGGCATCTTTAATCACGTAACTGTGCAGCCTGTCATGGAATAATGTCTTAGTGGTCATACCATCCACTGAGTTTATAGCAAAGATTGGTGTTCCAGTGAATCCAAAGTATTGTAGGTTGGTGAAGAAACTGGTTATCACATCATGCATTTTCCCAAACTGGCTACGGTGGCATTCATCGAACATTAGAATAATTTTCTGATCCTTGACCCATTCTAAGGCTTTATGTCTGGCCACTGCACGGGATAACTTCTGGATGGTGGTGATTATCAGTTTATCTGGCCCTAAAAGCTGTTTAACCAGGGTTTTAGTGTTATCGGTGGCGTCCACTGACCCCTGGCTGAAGCTATTGAACTCTTTAAAAGTCTGGTAGTCCAGGTCCTTCCTGTCCACTACGAAAATAATCTTATCAATATTGGATTCCTCTGCTAAGATCTGGCTGACCTTAAATGAGGTTAGAGTCTTCCCACTACCGGTGGTGTGCCACACATAACCATTCTGGTTGGTGTTAAGTGCTTTATCCAAAATAGCCTCCACAGCATAATATTGATAAGCTCTTAAAACCATGATGGATTTGCTGGTCTCATTTAATACCGTATATCTGGCAATCATTTTGGATAAATTGCATCTTTCTAGGAAAGTCTCGGCAAACTCATTTAAATTGGAAACATTACGGTTATCTTTATCCTTCCATGAAAAAGTGTATTTAAAGCTTAAATCCTTGTTGTTGGCGAAATATTTAGTGTTTACCCCATTACTGATTACAAATATCTGAATGTACTGGAATAAGCCTCGATATGAGTGGTGACGGTATCGGTCTATCTGGTTAAAGGCAACTTTAAGCTCAGCCCCCCTTTTCTTTAACTCAATTTGAGTCAGAGGCAACCCGTTAATTAGGATTGTTACATCATAACGGTTTTCATAAGTTTTCTTCAATTTTACTTGGTTAGTAACCTGAAAGATATTCTTGCACCAGTCCTTAGAATTAAAAAAATCAATGTAAATTACTTCATCTTCCATTTTAAGGGCATATTTATCCCTTAATTTTTTGGCCTTATCAAAAATAGTTCCACTTTCAAGGTGAAGCAGGATCTTGTTGAATTCATCATCAGATAATTCAATTTTATTGAACTTTTCAATTTGGGATTTTAAATTACTTTTTAATCCACTTTCATCAGTAATTTTAACCCTTTCATAACCCCCATCCGTGAGTTTGTCAATAAGACATTTTTCTAATGCTGCTTCACTTTGTGTAGCCATTTTATCCCCATTAAGAATTAATTTGATAAGACTGTCTAATGAGAGTCATTAAATAGTCCAGATCATCATCAGGTTTTAGTGAAATCTCGTAATCCCCATTACCCCAATGACCCAGCTCTGAAACATCCCTAGTAATCTTTTTATGATCATCTAAAGTTCCAATGCGTAAATTTAGCCATATTTTTATTTGGCTTTTTTGTAAATGAACATCTGCGAAGTTTGAGTTGGATTTGAAGGCAATATAATATTTTGTAGGCTTAATTTCTACAGTATCCCCTAAACTGTAAATTCTTTCCTTTAATTGATTATATAGTTCTTTAACGTCATCTGAAGTTGTTTTTAAGTGGTCATCTTCAGTGTATACTTTTACTTCATCACTGACTTTTTGGACAATATCACTTTTAGAACTAACTTTAGTTATAGATTCATTGGATTTGGGAGCTTTTAATTGATTAAAAAGAACAGAATTGTTTTTATATTTGGTTACTTCCCATAGTTCAATCGGTAAATCTTTAAATTCTATGGCTTGTCTTTGGTATTTAGTGAATTGTGGTGAAACAAATATTACACGTGACTGAGACCAGTCTACATAGTTTTTACCCAAATTATCCTCTTTTAATTCATTATATTCCAAAATAAAATCAGCTTTATTGTTTAATAGTAATGCTAAATATGCATAACCCTGGTCAATCACAGAGAAATTAGAACTTTTTTTATATTCTAAAATAACAAATGATTTGGTTTCTTTATCAAATGCTAGAGTATCCATCCTCAAATCATTGAGTTTAAATTCAGATTTGACAAAATCTAGACCAAAAATAGCTTCGATATTTTTTTCGGTTATTTTCTGAATATCTTTCTCTAATTTAAAATCAATACGATGAATTTTTTTTAATTTATCCCCTTTAATCGAAAATAATGCCATGTTTACTCCCCTTATACTCTATTTTTACTATTAATAATATTATTGTTACTATTAATTACTAGTAGATTCAAATCAAAGTAAAAATTTAATTCAAACAACCCCCTATGATTAAGACAAATTTGTATTGTCATGAAAAGTTCAATGGATAGGTTGAAATACCTAATTTATTCACTTAATTCCTTATCTGCCTTTAATATCGTTCTTATTAAGAAAATGAAAGTGGGGACTTGAAATGAGAAATAAATAACTTAAATAAAAAGAAAGTAACTAAAATTTTAGATTAAATTAACAGAATTACTAAATCAAATTTTTTTCATTAAAGCAGAATAAATTCTTTGTGTTGACCCTCCACCAATAGTATAACTTTCAGGTACAAGGACATATCCAATACTCTGATTTTTAGCAATTTCTTTTAAAAAATCCTTTCTACTGTTTGATTTCACTACGTGCCATTGGGTCATAAAATGTATTCCAGTTGGAAAACCACAATTGAGGCATACACTGGCTTTATTACTAATTTCTTTCCCACAATCAGGACATTCTATAAGATTTGTGGATTTAGGGATGATAGGCCCCTTTTCATTATTTATTCGTTTAAATTCACTATCTTCAAGACCGTTTAATAATCTGCCCCCACAAGAGCATTGATAATCAGAAAGGTTCTCATTTTCATTTATTTCAAATCTTTTACCACATTCAACACAAACCCCAATCATGTACAATCCCCCTTATTTATTATTTTTTCATAGTAATTGCCAATATTAAAATCAAGAAGAATAAAAGAAATCCCACTATGAAGGATGTTTGCAAACATTTATTAGAAAAATGTTTAAATCAACCTAAAATGAAAAATGATTTTACATTAGTTAATCCCAACCCTCTTCGGCAATGTTTTCAGGTATAACTCCACACATATTTTCTTTTATTATAGAATATAATTCATTTGATGGTCCGAATCTAAAAATAATAAAGTCTTCATTAATAAGATACATTTTAATCTCTTTTGGGAATAATCCCCGCAATTTCACATGAACTATTTTGTCCCATTCAATTCTAACATCCTTCCTATATTTTTTCCGGAGATTAATTCTAATTCCCTTTTCATGAGTTGAAACATACGCATCTAATTGTTTGCGACGTATCTTTCCACTTGTAGCTGCAAACCCCACAAATCCAAATAATAAAGTTGCAGTTGCCCTACTCCTACCACTTTTTTCCTCTACAACAGGAATGTTTACTGTGAATTTCGTAGGTTCCATACGGGTAACGTGTTTTTTCTCGTGCGTTATAATGTGCTTATTTGTTTCGGTATGTGGCATTGATGTAGATGAATCATTTTTGGTTTTGTTTTTAAGAGCATTCCCACATTCATAACAAAATTTTGCGTGTTCAGAATTTTCAACCCCGCATTTTGCACAGATCACTTATTAAACCTCCTGTTTAATTTATTAAAAAAAAATAAGGAATATTCAATTATGTGTATTTGATAGAGGATTGGATTTCCTTCATTACTTGGTATTGATTCTGGAAATCACTTTCTTTAGTTTTGAAGATTATGCTGTATAATATATTTCCTTCTTTTCCAAAGTACAGTTTATAGTTTTTATAAGTTTGACCACTCACTGAATCGGTACTAGTGTAAATCAACTCATAAAAGGTTATGTTATTGCTGGTCGAACTATTAAAACTCAAAACTTTCAATCCACTTGAAGAAGCAGTCGAATAGTCTAATCTAGCTAATGATTCTATCGTGGTTGTTGAAGACAATGAAGAATTTGTCAATTTTGTAGAGGTAATTGATACAGAAGTTGTATTATCCCCAATTTGCCCTAAAATGGCCCACTGAGAACTTGGAGTCTGAGCATAATTAAAAGTCGTGTTATTGGACCAAGTTCCAGGATATTGGAATGTAATTCCCCCATTAGAAAATGTTTTGTTCTGGACTTGATTAAAAGAAGTACATCCAGATACTGCAATTATTAAAACTAATAAACCAATTGACCCACCCAAAACCATTTTATTTAAATTCATACAATCCCCCAATTACAACTTTTCATACTAGAAAGCAATTTACATGTATAATATCAATAATATTGGTATACAATTAGATATTATAAATGTTACTAAAATTTGATTCTCATAAATTTAATTATCTATTCTTACATTTTTTGACAATTTCATGTGCTAATAACCTCCCCCTAAGGGAATTAGTACCATCCAAACTATATATGCCCAGACAACACTTATTCCAACCATCCACCACCCGTTCTTCTTTGCTTTACTATCATCTTGAGTAATGAGATATGCGCCCAATATGAAACCAACTGGCATAAAAAAAAGAACACCAAGCCATCCCAAAGTAATAACTGTTGAATGTGGATGTTTAACTCTTACTCTTTTTTTGAATCCACATTCTGAGCAATATAATGCATTCTTTTCCATCTTTTCCCCACAGTTTTCACATCTCATGCAACTCACCATTATTAGTTGTTTATTTAATTATTTTATTATTATACTAATATTAAGTCTAGATAAACATTTTATCTTAATATTTGACATAAATATCATCACAAATAGGGAAATAACGTTTGAGGTCTATAAAATGTATGTTCAATTCCAAGATAGTGGAGAAATTATAACTAAAGTCAGAAAAGAGAAAGTCCGTTTTGATGGGAAAATAGGTCGTTTTATATCAATTTTTTCCTCTTTAAATCTGAAGGAAGATGAAGATGTTTATATTTTCACTGAAGATAACTTGGACGAATATACGAAACACTATAATGATAAAATCATAAGTGCACAAAAAAGACACATAGAAAATTTAGAAATATCTCTTGAACTCATGGAAAACTACAAATCAGACATAAAAAAATTGGAAAATGAAAATTATCAGCTAAAAAAGCTGAACAAACAACTATGTAAAACTATCAATGAATTAAAAAGATAATTCCCATAATAATTGAACAGAAAATAATCAACCCACCATAATTAATACAACTAATCAATTAATTTGATGTTATCCTCATAAATTTACTAATAATTTAAAAAGAAATCTACCAAAAAACTATTAAAAAAAGTATTATTTTTACTTATGAAATGTATGTCAAAAATCAGGATAAATATAACAACATTCTTAAGTATTTCAATATAAATCACATTAAAGCGTTTTTTTTCTATAATAATTCTTATACATTCTTTATTTTGTCAGATAATAGATTTTAATGAATAAAACTAATTGTTTTGTGTTAAATGTATATATTGATGTAAGTTATTTAAGAGTTTTTTCGTTACCAAAATTCCTATAATTTTATAGGTTAAGTATGCTGAGTAGATCAAACTTCTTTATCCTGTTCTGCAATGCAAAATGGGCACAATGCCAGGGGATTGTCATCGTTGTTATCTTTCACCGGGCAAGTATACTTATCTCCCTCTTTTTTAACCGTGAAACCACCAGGGAATAGTGTTCCCACCTGATGGACGGGTTCATCCTTGATAAATGTTGTGTATAATGATATGATTGAATATATCTTGAGGATGGCCGGGTCTATCTCTTCCAAGTCTTCTGCCATTTTTTCCTGTTCTTCAAGAATACCGATGGCAGTATTCAGTTCCTCCACATCAACTTGGCCATTGTAATTAAGGTCATCATCTTTAACCTCTCGGATACGGATTAGAAATCCGATTTCGGCTTTTATATACTCAATCTTGTAACTAGTATGTATACACTCTGCTTCCTGTTGAATTTGAAGACTGCAACGTTCAATATCCTGAAGATTGAATTTCCTTGCGTCTTCCCTAAGTACGTGTAAAAGCTGATTTTTGGTGGTCTGACCTGGAAGAGTCAAACTTTTTACTTTGCTTAACAAACCGTGACCCTCTCGTTGAGATTATTATCTTATAATTCGAATTATTCATAAAAAAGGGTAATTTAAACCCTTTAATTTCCCACCCATCCCAGGTTTTTCATTAGTTGATCTCCCAGAAGTTCTTTCAATGAATTCACTTTATTCTGGTTCTCAGCCTTTAGGAGCGGCTTGCATTGATCTAAGGTACTGTCACCTGAGAGTAGTTTCATTGAAAATGCCATGCACGTGGCTGTCCCACATTCCTCGCAGTTGGTCTGAGGTAAGCAGTTATAAATGTTTAATGGTCCTATCTTTGACAATTTTTCTGATAGATCCTCACCAGCATCTCCGCTCTCACTTTCCAGGTAACATTGATTTATTTTCTCCATGAAACCGGTGATTATTTTAATTCCTTCTTCAGGGTCCCTAGTGTTCATCATCATTATTCTTCCAGACGGGAAAAATGATATCACCCTTTCATGTGTATTTAGTGTGAGAATTTTTTTGTGCGGGATATAATTTACTTTTCCTGGTGGGAATTTACCTGCAAATATAGGCATTACCTGATCTAATGTTGAATCAAGTTGCATTGCCAGTTTAACCCTACCTTCTTCCGCCATACAGGGCATTATCTTAGTTATGGAAACACTTTTTACCAATGGACCATCTTCAAAAATATCAAATTTCAGTTCTTTCATTTCCATTTAATTACCTCTTAAATTTTTATTATATGTTTTTTTGATTTTGAAAGCTCGTGAAGAGTTTTACCATCAATGAGTTCTGCTATTTCTACCAGATCCTCATATTTCATTCCTCTTTGGGTTAGAGAATCTAAATGTACAAATAAAGTTCCATTGGGAAATATGGAATAGATTAATTCACTTACTGAGGGATATCCAATTGTTTTATCTGCCGATTGGTTTTTTTGGGCGGCATAAACACCATCACCCATCAAAAGAACATCAGAATCCATTCCCCTATCTAAACTTGCTATTGCGATATAAATTCCACTTAAAGCATTCTCATGGCCGTACGGGGCTTTATCTATAATAACTAATAATGACGACATGTTAACTGCCCAACATTACAACTTTACTATTTTCATCCATCCATTCTGCAAGATCATAGACACTGGTAATTTCGACCCCTTCTAAATATTGTGATTCTTCCATGTATCCTCTTGCAGCTGCGCATCTTATACAGGCTTTAATTTCACAACCCTTTTCTATTAATTCTTCAAAACTCTGGGATATATTTGGCAAAGTACGGGGGTTTTGATCCTTTTGGGGTATGTGCACACCATCCATGTATAAGAATATTTTCACACCATAACCTAATTCTAGGGCCTTTTGTGCCATTTTATATCCAATATCGGCATATTGTGAAATATACGGGCCGTCTGATAGCACAATTACCATCACTTTGGGGTGTGATGATTTTCTATTGTTGGTGTCTGTGATTCTCATTATATGGCTCCGAAACTCTTTAAAAGCTTATTACTTGGTTAAAATTTTCCATAACATCGATTATCATATCATCATACTCAGAAAACACAATCATATCCTCTTTAATCATTTCATCTTCAATTCCCCTTGCCTTAAGATCACTGCCAGACACATGAACCTTTGAACTTTTAAAAAGCGTTTCTAAATCAGGATCAGAATAACTTTTTCGGGCACAATAAACTCCATTCCCAAGAAGATAAATGGAGATTCGATCATTATTGATATATAATTTTGAAAAATCAATAAATGTTCTAAATCCCTGTTGTGACGGGCTTTTCGTTAATATGAATCCGATATGCATTTTGATCGCCATGAATAAGATTAATTATTGTTTTTTCTAATGTAGATAGTTTTGAGGGGATAAATTATCAATTATCAAGATTTTTTGAATATGATCCCTTGAAGTACCTTTTTTGGAAGTATAAAGCAACGTTAACCAGACTTATTAACACGGGAACCTCTATCAGGGGACCTATTACCGTGGCAAATGCCACTCCAGACCCAATACCAAAAACCGCTATAGCCACAGCTATAGCCAGTTCAAAGTTATTACTGGCTGCGGTGAATGAAATGGCTGTAGTTCGGCTGTAGTCAGCACCTAATTTGTATCCCAGGAAGAAGGTGATGAAAAACATTACCACAAAATATACCAGGAGAGGTATGGCTATGATAACCACATCGAAGGGTATCTGGACTATGTAATCTCCTTTTAAGCTGAACATTACCACAATGGTGAATAAAAGAGCTATCAGGGTTATGGGGCTTATTTTTGGTATGAATTTTTCATGGTACCACTCTTTTCCTTTAATTCTAACTAGGAAGAACCTGGTGAAAAATCCGGCAATGAATGGTATACCCAGATAAATGAATACACTTTGAGCTATCTGCAGAATACTAACATCAACTGCAGTTCCCTGAATTCCTAATAACGGTGGCACGATGGTGATGAAAAACCATGCGTATACACTGTAAAAAAGGACTTGAAAAATGCTGTTTAAAGCCACCAAACTGGCAGCATATTCATTGTTCCCCTTTGCCAGTTGGTTCCAGACTAGTACCATAGCTATGCATGGTGCTATCCCAATTAGAATCAATCCCACCATGTACTCGGGATAGGCAGATAAAAATATTATGGCTAGTGCAAACATCAATAAAGGTGCAATTATCCAGTTCTGGAACATAGCTAATCCTAAAACTTTCCAGTCCCTAAATACATGGGGTAACTCTTCGTAGCGAACCCGGGCCAGGGGAGGGTACATCATGAGTATGAGGCCTATTGCAATGGGTATGCTGGTGGTTCCCACCTGGAACTGGTTCACTATGCCCTTAAAAGCAGGTAAAAAGACACCCAGAGAAATTCCAAGGACCATGGCAAGAAAAATCCAAAGAGTTAAATATCTATCCAAAAATCCCAGCTTTGGAGTATCACAAATTTGATCGGTGACTTGACCAGTAATATCATCTTTCATTTAGTCTGCTCCATTAAAATTATCTATTTTCAAGCATTTCATCTAAAATATCGGTAATTTTTGGATTAGACAGACTATAATGTACCCAAACTCCTTCTTTACGCCATTTCAAAAAACCAGCCTTTTTTAATATATTCAAATGGTGTGATACGGTTGGTTGTGGTTTTTCCAAAGCAGTTAAGATTTCACAAACACACAATTCGCCATAGGTTAATAAATAGATTATTTTTAGTCGTGTTGGATCTCCAAGGGCCTTTAATACATCTGCCTTTTCATATAACACGTCATCATCGGGAATTTCGGAGATTATTTTTTTTAATCTTTTAATCTGGTCTTGACCCGGCTTTCCGTCCCCACTAACGTTACATGTTTTCATGGCATTTGCTATATAACTATGATATATTTAAATATACGGATGTTTATTTTATTGATAAGGTTAAAATGAAAAATCAAAAAACCAAAGAAAGAGTATTATTCATCTGCAAAAACAACTCTGCCCGTTCCCAAATGGCCGAAGGACTTCTAAAATCAATATATGGGAAAAATTTTGATGTTTACAGCGCAGGAAGTAATCCTGGGAGCGTAAATCCATATGCGGTAAAAGTCTTAGAAGAAGTTGGTGTTAATATATCAGATAATCGTTCAAAAAGTCTCAAAGAATTTGAGGGCTTTGAATTTAATTACGTGGTTACTGTATGTGTTGGAGAAGGTGAGGCATGCCCCTTTTTCCATGGAGGAAAAACTTATCTCCATAAATCATTTGAAGACCCTGCAGCAGTAGATGGAACTGACCATGAGAAAACTGATGCTTTCAGAAAAATTAGAGATGAAATTAAAGAATGGATCAAAGTAACATTTTATAGAGGTGAGTGAATGATTAAAGTTGCAATAGCCACTGACGGACCATACGGCGACCGAGCGTACGATACCATAAAAAAAGAATTTGACACAGTATTTATAGAGCTTGAACAACCTACTTCCATGTTTATCGATGACATTGAACTACCCGAAGAAAATGTCAAACAGATTGAAGATGCTAATATCCTCATAACCTACACTACCCATCCAGATCTCACCTTAGAACTGGTGGAAAGATTTGCAGATAAAGTCGACTGGATAATAGTGGCCGCATGGAGGGGTGATGGTTTTAAAAACCAGTTAGAATCACATGATAATATAGTCTGCCCTTATATAATGTGTGAACTTGAAGAAAATGGTAACCCTATCTTCGATAAGTTCGTATCAGATATAGGGAAGCCCAAAGTAGTTCTGAAATTAGATGGAAATAAACTTAAGGACATAGTGGTTTTAAGATCATCTCCCTGTGGATCAACCTCTTTTGTATCTGATTTTATAAAAGAAAATTATCTGGGTAAAAAATTAGACCCTGAAAATCTCCCAACAGAAGCCGGGCTTAAATTACAACACTATCCATGCAGAGCAGCCAAAATGCGACTTTTCAGTGACGAAGAATGTAAAAAAGAAATGGCATCAGGGCTTCACAGAGACGCTTTTGAAGAGGCAATAGCATTTGCAAATAGGCGTTTGGAAAATCGTGACTTAAAAATATAAAATAAATAGTCTACACTTTTCTTTTTTTTCCTTTTTCATTCCAGATAGCCTGCATCTTACTCCAATTAACCAGATTAAAAAGTAAAAGAAGATTAAAACAATTGTTATTTGAATGACCCTACCGTTAAAGGATTCAAACAGATTAAATAAAACACCAATAACAAACAGGGCACCAATAACAAATAAAATAATGATTAAAACTTTTTGCAATAGTTTTTCATATTTTCGAAGATCGGGAACCATTATTATTGCCTTCTCCATTTTTATTTGAGTCACGATCAAAAAATGGTTTACATTTTGGCTTTAATCCATTTTTTAATTTCTTCAACAGACGGAACACGTCCCATAGATTTCATTTCACCTTCCACTGCAAATCCCGGAACTGAAAGTAAACCTGCTTCTAAGATCTTATCCATATCCTCTATTTTCTCAACTTCCACATTCACTCCTAAGTCCTCAATTGCTTTTTTAGCTGTTTTTTCCAGTGCCTGACAATTGCCACAACCAGTTCCATAAACCTGAACTTTCATTTTTTATTCCCCTTTATCCCTTAATTTTATTAAAAAACATTAAAGACGTATTTATGTAGTATTACAGGTAGATTATAGCGTTGAAAAGGTAGCCTATGGCAGTTATAGACACGGCCAATATGCCTATGAATATAGCCAGAAGTTTAGGTTTTAACACTTTTCTGAGTATAATCATCTCTGGTAATGATAGTGCAGTTACTGCCATCATAAAGGCTAAAGCGGTTCCAATGGGTATGCCTTTTTCTATAAAGACAGCTACTAATGGAATAATTCCCGCAGCATTTGAATATAAAGGTACACCGATTAATACTGCTATGGGCACTGCTAAAGGATTACCTGGACCTGCGTATGTAATGAGGAAATCTGCAGGAGCATATCCGTGGATAATTGCACCTATTCCTATGGCTATTACAACATAGGGGCTAATTTTTTTCAATAAATCAAATGTGTAATCTCTTGAAGACAAAAAACGCTCTTTAGGTGTCTGCTTTTCCTCTTCTAAAGTAACACCGGCTTTCTCAGCTGCTTTTATTTTATCTATCATTTCATAAACATAACTTTCCACTTCCCCTTCCAATTTAAGCTTTCCAATTATTATTCCTGCAATAATAGCAATGATAAGTCCAGATATGATATATAAAGCTGTTATCTGCCATCCTAACATGCCCCATAGTAAAATTATGGCTATTTCATTAACCATGGGTGATGCTATTAGGAAAGAGAACGTTACACCTAATGGAACTCCTGATTCAACGAACCCGATGAAGAGTGGTACTGCAGAGCAAGAACAGAACGGAGTGATGATACCTACTAAGGCAGCTGCAACATTTCCAATATATTCATTTCTCTTAGCTAAAGCTTTTCTAACTTTAATTGGTGATATATAGCTTCTGAAGAAAGCGATGGCAAATATTATCACAGTTAATAAGATTAAAATTTTGATAGTGTCATATATGAAAAAATTAACTGCACTTCCTAACGCTGATGTCGGGTCTAAACCCATTAGGACGTAAGTAAGATAATTGACACCTTCCTGTAGAATATCAGGGACCATATTTTACCTCTAACTTTTTTTTAAATTTTTGATTTGATTTTTATTGTAATTTTTTAATGTACTGTTAAAACAGGGCATTTAGCGTGCCTGACCACTTTTTCGGCTATACTGCCCAGTATAAACCTTTCTACGGAGTGTTTTCCTGAGGCACCTATAACCACCAGATCTACGTTCTCTTTTTCAGCAGTTAGCAATATCATATCTGCAGGATGACCTTCTTCCGTCTTCAGAGTTAGTTTAAAGCTCCGGATATCTTTTTCACGTGACAAGTCTTTATGCATCTTAGAGATTTGTTCCAATGCATGGATCCCTTCTTGTCTAAATATTTCATTTATCTTCCGGTTAAATTCCTCAACTGGCAATCCCGCGAGTGAACGGGTTTCTAAGACATTTAAAACAATAAGTTCTGCGTTGTTCTGGCTGGCAAGTAGGATAGCATGTTTAGCAGCTTTTCCCGCACACTTAGAACCATCTGTAGGCAATAATATCTTTTTATACATCATATCACATCCTCAGTATTCAAACAATAAATTTGTCTTTTAATCTACATTTATGGCTTGATATGGACACAGTAACGTACATATGCCACATTTTGTACATTTATCTGTATTTACTGGAATTGGTACACGAACTCTTTCCTATTTGCCTTGCCCGACTGTTTATCATATTTATTCATATTTTTAACCACTTTTTAGTTTTAAATTAGTTAAATTCTCATTGGTAAGGTTTTCTTATGAATTTTGACAGCCAGTGCAAAGAATATAACTGTGAACAGGATGATAACCGTGAAATCAAGTAGTATGGGATAATAACTGCCATTTCCTAGAGAATATCGGGTTAAATCCGTGAAATAGGTGAGAGGTGAAAATGATGCAATGGCTTTGCCCCAGAAAGGCATGCTTTCTAGAGGGATGAAAATTCCGCTAATGAATACCAGTGGAAATTTAATCAAGGAAGATATCATCATGACGTTGGAGGGAGCATTAGTAGGTGGAGTAGCCATTAAGAGTCCGAGGGCGGAGAAACAAAGGGAAGCGAGGATAATTCCTACAATAAGGATAATGGGATGTATTATATTTACTCCGATGATTAATCCTATGATCACTGGCACCATGGTTATTAATGCTCCAAAGAGGACTGAAGCCAGGATATCACCAAGTATGAGAGTGTAAATGGATATGGGGTATGTCATCAGCCTTTCTAGGGTGTTCATCTGTGATTCCCAGGGAGTTATAACTGGAGATACCGAGGTGGCGGTGAAGAGCATGGTCATACCAATGAGTCCAGATATAAGAAAATCTGTGGATAAATTTTTACTTCCGGTTAAAAAAGCTAGGAACAAGAATAAGGGTATCAAGATTCCGAATATGATTACTGGTCCTTTGAGGTAGTAGATCAAAATGTCTTTTTTCATAATGGCTAGAGAACGTTTCAACTGGCTGAAATAAATATTTAACATCTATTAACTCCTCCTGGTGAGTTCTATGAAAACTTCTTCCAGTGACGGGTCTAGGGTGTTCAGAGCAACTATCTTGACATCTTTAGATTTTGCATATCCTGTAACGGCAGAAATGAGGTTGTTAATATTATTCGTGTTTAAAATGAATTTATCCCCAGTTTTCCTGATATCCTGTATCTCAGGGATGTCTGATAAATCCTGGACGTTTATAGGGCCATCGAAGGTTACCTCTATAGTGTTCAGCTTTTTTATCATTTTTTTAAGGTTTTCAGGAGTGTCTATGGCAGCAATTTTGCCTTTGTTGATGATTGCTATCCTTTCACATAGTTTATTGGCTTCTTCCAGGTTGTGAGTGGTGAGTAAGATGGTTTTACCTTTTTCACGAAGCTGCAACAGCATCTGCCGGATTAAAATGCTGCTTTGAACATCCAGACCACTTGTAGGCTCATCTAAAAATAAAAGTTGTGGATCGTTAATCAGAGCCATGGCCAGGATCAAACGTTGCTTCATACCTTTGGAAAACCCTTTAACCTTATCATTTCTTCGTTCATAAAGATCGAATTCCTTTAAAAGGTCATCTGCTCTTTTTTCAGCATCTTTTTTATGCACCCCGTATAGATCAGCTGTTAAGATCAGATTCTGCCATGCAGACAGGTCTACGTAAGCATTGGAAGTTTCAGGAACCACTCCCAGATGCTCTTTAGCTTTTAAAGGCTCTTTCTGAATGTTGTACCCTAAGATGTAAGCTTTTCCACTGTCGGGTTTGATTATACCAGTTAACATTCTGACTGTGGTGGTCTTCCCAGCCCCATTAGGTCCTAGGAAGCCGAATATTTCTCCTTTTTTAACCTTAAAGTTCACACCATCAACGGCTTTAATTTCCTTGTAGCCCTTGGTTAGGTTCTGAACTTCTACAACATTCTTCATTCAGATCTCCCCCTGAAAAAAAATTCTATTCCAAAAGAAAATAACGGGTTTATTTCACTCCCTTAACTGCTGGAACATTGCCCCCAGCCTGGCTTGGTAAGCAGTTTTTATCTTTTCTTCTTCATCTGCCATTGGTTTGACTGGTACAAGATCAATGACTTCCTCTGGGTTTAACTCAGATTGGTAGAATGTTTGTGCTGCACCAGAGATCATGTTCCATAAACTGTCCTTTATCTCCGTATCTGCTAGTCCAAATGAACGTCCTAATTGTAATAATTCATTGAACTGGAACCAGAAATAAGTTGGGCCCATGGCCGTTAAAACTGCATAAGCTTCCAGTTTATTTTCCTCCACCTCCGGAGTAACACCTAAAACATTGAATAAATCTAGAATCTCTTTTTTCAGAGAAGCATTTATCTCTGGAGCGAATGTGATGGGATTGTAACCCTCATTGATTATGGATGGTGCGTTAGGTATCATGCGCACGATACGGGTAAAACCACCTAATAAACTGGAAATTTGTTCGATTTTGGGTTTCGGTGCCAGGGAAATGACAACTGAATCTGGATTCAAATATGATTTGATTTCTTCTAAGATACTGGCCATTGCAGGTGGATGAACAGCTAGAAAAGCCATATCCTGTGAAGCAACAAGCCGGTTATCATCTGAAACTGTTTCTATTTCAGGAAACTCTTTTTTAAGTTCTTTAAGAGTATCTGAATTAGTATCATACACCACTACATTATTCAATGTCATTCCTGCCTTTTTAAAACCATTTAATAGTATTTTGGTTACTCTTCCTCCGCCAATGAAGCCCATACTTTTCATTTAAGTACCTCCATAAAAAATGTAAATCAATTGACATTATTTCATTTTTTTGATTCTATCCATTTTTTTATCTCATCCACTGAGGGAATACGTCCCATGGATTTTATTTCCCCATCTATTCCTAATCCTGGAGTTTCGATTATTCCTGCTGCAAATATCTGGTCCATTTCCTGGATTTTTACGATTTCTGCGTCTACTTCTGACTCTTTTATAGCTTTTGCAGCGTTCTTTTCTACTGCTTTACAATTGCCGCATCCAGTTCCGTATACTTCTATTTTCATTCATATCGCCTCAGATAATTCTACTATGCTTTCGATGGTTTCAATATAGAATCCAAAAGATCTATTATTTCGGGTTTTTTAAGAGAGTAAATTATCAAAATACCTTCTTCATGTCCCTCAATCAAACCTGCATTTTCTAATACTTTAATATGATTGGAAATTGTATTTTGAGGTTTACCTAAAGCGTTCACTATTTCAAAAACGCTTAAATTCCTGGATTTAAGCAAATAAATGATTTGAATTCGAATAGGGTCTCCAAGGGCTTTTAAAATCTCAGACATTTGAATTATTTCTTTATCATATTTTGAATTATTTAATTCATCTTTTAAATGTTCCATTTCATCTAAATCAGTATTAGGGTGATTTTTTAGTTCATCCATCTTCATAGAAATCACAAGTTTTTCTTAAGATGTTTTATTTCTTTTTTCCGATAATTTGGCGTTCATTCTGACAAATCGGCTTTTAATATCTATGTATTCCTTTTGATCAAATGGACAGTCTTCTATGCAGTAGGTACAGCCTTCACTACATCCTATACAAAGACTTTCCACAAATTGGGTTTCTTTACCACCGCAACAGGTTTCTGTTTCTATCAGTGCTTTTTCTGGGCAGGCTTTGATGCATTTACCGCATCGGTTGCAATACTCTTCTATCCAGGAGTGTTCATCATCATCTTTCACCGGTAAGTTTTCTATGTTGGTGAATATGGCTGAAATTTTTTGTCTTGGACCTGATGCAGGAGTTATTAGAAGACCGCTTTGTCCTATCCATCCTAAACCTGCTTTTTGGCCAAGTGGTGAGAACTTTACTACATTTCCATAAGGGTGAGCAGCCTCAGCTGCAAAACCATTTTCTCTAAGAAAATCGGCGATTTGATAGGTTAATTTACCTAGTTTTTCATAATGTTCATCATTCAATGCCTGTGCTTCAGTTCCAGGATCTGTTAAAATTAGATCATCACTCATTTCCATGGTTAATACTATTGCATTTGAAAATAGGGGGGATTGACCTGGATTAATTAGTTCTGGAGTAACATTGGCATATCCTATACTTTTAATACCAATCGAATGAGCGTAGTCTTCGAGTTTTTGGATGAAATCATCATCAACTTGATTTTTGGGCTTAGCGGGATTGTTTTTTACAGATTCATCGGGATAGTCCCCACCGCATCCACAACTACACTCACCCTCTTCTTCAGGAGGGTTTTCAGCTGATTCAAATGGTTCTGCAGTTCCACAACCACAACCTTCATTTTCTACCTTCTGAGGGGCAGGAGTTTCGCAACATCCTGTTGCAGCATCGCTACTATCTTTAACTTTGAGTCTACCATCTTCTGTGAGTTCTTTTTTGACTTTTGACCAGATTCTCTCTTTTTGGTAAAGTTCACGAAGAGCTTTTTTATCTGGGAAGGAAATTGCATTTCCCTGACAGAGTGTTGCACAGGTTGTGCATCCCACAGTACATTTATAAGGTTTATCCACCACAGGACCGTCTTCAGTCCATTTGTAGACTTTTGCTCCACAGTTCATACATATTCCGCATTCAACACACTTTTCAAGATCAATTGTAGGGTACCATTGAATTTTTTCTCTAGGATATCCGGCAAACCATGCCATATTAATCTCCTCCATTTTCACAAGTTTTTAATTTTGATTTTCCTTTTAAAACTGATAATGCTCCCTTATCACGTGAACGGGGTATTGCTTTTTCTTTAAGGTATTTTAGATGTTCCATGATTGGGGGTAGGTATGATCCGGGGAAGCCTATTATGGCTTCATTTTCTGATAGGTCTGTGGCGTCTCGGCAACCATAGCAACCATAAGTCAGGTTCATACGATTTTTGAGGAATGGAATTATGGTAGAATCTACGCAAGTTGCCTGCAGTATTGCTGTGGTGCTTTCTATCCTCTCGCCATCAGTAGCGTGTAAGTAAGCCAGGGCAATCCACATCAGTTTCTCCGGGTCATCTTCAACAATGATAATATCAGGTATTAAAGGGGCATTTTCAAGGGGATAAAGGTGAATGCCCTTAATTTTGTTGTCATCCAGTCGTAACATGCCTTCGAACATTTTTTTTCCAATTTCAGGGTCTGATACAATTCCAAATCCCACTAAACCCTTACCCGATTTTAAACTTTCTGGTAATGGTCTGAATCCAAAAGCTGATGCTGCAGCTGGGCAGGATATTTCCTCACCGGTCAGTACCACATTGAGTCCTTTATTGGCTTTCATCAATGCCTGACAGTAGCGGTGTTTCTTAAGGATTTCTGTATCTTCTGGAAAATCTTCATCATTTAAAATGAATTTTACTCCTATTGGGGAGCCTTTGAGGTCAAGAGTTGAAATCATCAACTTTCCCATTTTTTTAACTTCTTTAAAATCAAGAACTTCAGTCATAATTTATCTCCTTAATCATTTTTGATTTTTTCACATAAATTATCCACAAGAGCTATAATATCCTGATTTTTCAGCCCATAGAGTGTCCAAATGCCTTCTTTTGATGATTTAATAAACCCGACTCTTTTTAAAATATTTAGATGGTGTGAAATGGTAGATTGTGGTTTATCTAATACTTCCGTCAGTTCACAAACATACAGATCCCTAAACTTGAGTAAATACAATATCTGAAGACGTGTAGGATCTGTAAGGGCTTTGAAAATCTCTGTCCTTTCATTTAGTTCTGTATTATCATATAAATTAGATAATACATTTTTTAAACGTTTGATTTCCTCTGAATCAACGTTACAACAATTTTTGATCCCATCTACTTTCATAGTTACACTATTTAAGAGCCTTCACCTGCACACTCGTTATTTTTCCCACAAGTCTTTCATCCAAGTCAGGCTCAGTGAAAATGTGCTCTTCAATGATTTCTACCTTTTTAAAACCTGCTTTTCTTATTGTTTCTAAGTATTCTTGTTTTTCCATGGCCCCAGCTATGCATTCTGACCATGCCTGGAAACTTTTACGAATCTCATCAGGAATTTGGCCTTCAGTAACTATATCAGATACCAGTATCCTTCCACCTTCTTTTAATACTCTGAAAGCTTCTTTAAAGGCTATTAATTTATTGGGTGTGAGGTTTATAACGCAGTTACTGATTATAACATCAATTGAATTGTTTTTGATGGGCAAGTCTTCTATTTCGCCCAGTTTAAACTCCAAATTTTCATAACCACCTGTTTCAGCGGTTTTAACGGCAGTTTCTACCATTTCATTGGTCATGTCTACCCCAATTACCTTTCCTTGCACACCGACCTTATTCGCAGAGAGAAAAACATCTATACCTCCACCGGATCCCATATCTAAAACCGTTTCACCTTCGTTAATTTCTGCTAAGGCTGTAGGGTTACCACATCCAAGTCCAAATATGGCTTCTGGAGGGATACTTTTTATCTCATCATCAGAATAACCTGCTGCTTTGGCTTGTTGGATAACTGTATCCATTTCATTTCCACCACAACAGGAACAGGAGGAAGAATCTTCTTTAGAGGCTATTTTTGAATATCTTTCCTTTACAAATTCTTTAATTTCTTTTTCTTTCAAAAGTTTCACCTAATATAATTTCATATATCCAAATATATAAATATATTGATAAGTTTTAGTGCATCTATTTCTAAATTCACGATATAAAAAAAGCAGTATCACATCCAAGTTATATTAGCAGTTATTCTAACTATGCGATTATAAACAGATTTAAGGACCAAATTTAGGAGAAAGAAAAAAATTGTTTATCACATTTTTAGTATTAATTTTTTATTAGAAATGTATGTCAAAAAAGAGGACAAATATAACAACACTGATAAGTATTTCAATATATCACATTTTACGCCTTTTTTCGAATAATTAGGATGATAAATTCTTTATTCTATTAAATAATGGATTTAAGAAATAAAACTGATTGGTTAATGTTGAATTTATATATAGATTATTTGTAAGATTTATATATAGATGTTAGTTATTTAAGAGTTTTTTCATTACATGAAATTCCTATATTTTAGAGGAGTAAGATAAATTTTTTTTATTTAGTGATTATAGTCCAATTTTTAATTTATTTGTTGATTCATTTTAAAACATTAAATAAAAAAATTTAAACCGCCTAAAATGGATGAAAATAGTTTCATATGCTTGAATGAGTATGGCAATTAATAGAATCAATTATTAATTTTTTATGGTGAATTTGAATGTACTGCCTTTTTCTGGTTCGGATTCTACCCAGATTTCACCACCATGTTGATGAACAATCCTATGGACAATAGAAAGGCCAATTCCGGACCCTTCATACTCATTATGGGTGTGTAATCTCTTGAAAATGGTGAAAATATGGTCCAATTGTTTAGGATCGATACCTATTCCATTATCTTTAACATGAAAAACATGGTGATCCCCTTCTTTAAAAGCAGAAACAATGATTTCAGGATTTTTATTACTGCGATACTTGATAGAGTTAGAGATAAGATTTTGGAATAATAAAATCATCAGATTTTCATCAGCTCTCATCACGGGTAAGTTTTCATAGGTTATAATAGCATTATTCTCATTAATAACGACGTTAAGGTTTAAAATAACCTCATTTAGGACTTCTTCTAAATTTGTATCATTGAAAATTAATTCTTGGTTGACTACGCTTGAATATTCCAATAAATCCATGATCATTTTATCCAAACGTTTGGCTCCATCCACAGCAAAACCTATGAATTCATGGGCATCATCATCTAACTGATCCCCATAACGACGCTCTAATAATTGTAAAAAGATAGTTATCATTCTCAAAGGTTCTCTTAGATCATGAGAAGCTATGTAAGCAAATTCTTTTAGATCAGCATTAGATTTTGCAAGTTCTTCTGTGCGTTGTTTAACTTGTTCTTCCAGACTTTCCCAATATTCCATGAGCTTTTTTTCTGCTTTTTTTTGTTCGGTAATGTCGCGTGCAGCAGCAAAAACTCCAATAACCTCACCAATCTCATCCTTGTATACTGAAGCATTATACAAAACTGGAGTTAAACTACCATCCTTATTTTTAATATCCAATGGATAATCCTTCACCACCCCTTTCTGGAAAACTTGTTGATATCCATCCTTAGCATCTTGGGGGTTGGTGAAGTAATCTGCGAAATCAGTACCTATCAGTTCCTCACGCCTGTAACCAGTTACTTTTTCCGTAGCTACATTCACGTCGGTGATGGTACCATCTTGTCCTATGGTTACCATTGGATCTAATGATGTTTCAATCAGATTACGGTTATAATTATTAGCTAATAACAATTCTTTGGTACGTTCTTTAACCTGATCCTCAAGATTCTCTAAAGTCTCTTTTAGTTTAATTTCTGCTTTTTTAATGTCAGTAATATCAGCAACGGTTATTAAAAGTGATTTAAATCCCCCGATCTCATCCGGAAGATAGTTAATTCCTGCGATAACCGGAATCGGTTTTTTATTCTTTACGAGATTCAATTCGCATTTTTGCCTATCTTTATTGTCTTTAACACTTTTAATCAGTTTGAAAAATTTGTGACGTGATTCAGGAGCGATGAAACTGATGAAAGCAGTGTTTATTAAATTGGTTTTCTCCACCCCCAGTAAAGTGACGGCTGCTAAATTAACATCCTTTATGAGCTCATTCTCACCTAAAGTGAAATAACTGGTTGGTGCGAAATTATAAAGCTCAAAATATTTATCTTGTGAAGTTTGAACTTTGAGTTGGGATTTTCTTAACTCATCATTCTGCATTTCCAATTCTATCTGGTGCACCTGAAGTTCATGGATTAGTTCACTGGTATCATCAGGAATATTCAAGCCTTTAATTTTTTGGTTTAACAATTTCTCGGCCTTTTCTCTGCGGTTTTCAGGATTTTTGATAACAACACCCCCTAAACAACATGTAACATATCAACCATTAAATTTCACTTTGGGAAAACTAATTCTAAACTCAGTTCCATCATCTACCTTCAAATCTATTTCACCATCAATCTGACCTGTGAGTACATTTATAAGTTTTAAACCAAGTGAATCTGTATTTTTAAAGTCAATATCCGGAGAAAAACCCATCCCATCATCAATAACTTCTAAAATAAGATTTTCATCTTTTGAATGGAATTTGATATTCACCGTTCCATTTCTATTTTGGGGGAAGGCATGTTTCAAGGCGTTGGTTACCAGTTCATTAATAATAAGCCCACAAGGGATTGCAGTATTAATATCCACATTTACTGGCTCTAGATCCATATCAAGATTGATAAGTTCAGGGTTACTTACATATGCTTGGTATAAATCCATAGAAAGAGATCGGATGTATTCACCGAAATCAATTTCCCTGAGGTCAGTGGACTGGTACAGGCGTTCGTGAATTAAGGCCATTGAACGTGCACGATTCTTACTTTCCATGAACATTTCATATGACGCTTTATCCTCGACATAATCAGCTTGAAGATTTAGGAGACTGGACATTACAATTAAATTATTCTTCACCCGATGATAAATCTCTTTTATAAGCATTTCCTTTTCTTTTAGAACTTCATTAATTTGTTTTTCTGCTATTTTACGTTTGGTTATATCGCGTGCTAGCCCAATAAAATGAGATTTTGATTTAGGAACTGGTTTTTTAGCAATAGAAAGCTCAAAATACTTTTCTCCATAGGGTAAAGTTAATTGATATATCATACCCCTATGTTTTCCTTTTTCTGAAGCTTCTTTCAATGCTTCCATGATCTTAGCCGCTGCTTCAGGAGGTAACACCTCAAAAACGGTTTTACCTAAGAAACTTTCTGGTTGAACATAAAGATCGCCGGCAGAAGGTGCATTATAATCATAGAAACGTCCTTCTATATCTACTTCAAACATTAAGTCGGGAATTGCGTTTATTGTTGATTGTAACTGATTATTGAATTCTTCAATTTTTTCCTCTGCCTTCTTTCGCTCACTGTTGTCGGTAATTACAACCCTAAACTCTTTAAATGTTCCATCTTCATCTAAAACAGCCATAGTATCTAAAGTAACAAAAAGAGGAGTTCTATCAGGAGATATTAATTCAATATCGCATTTTTTTTTAAGTTGAGTTTTCATAACCTGGTGAAAGTGAGAATGTAACGTTTTTCTATAATCTGGAGCCACATAAAGGATGAATGCACTGTTAAGGATGAATTTACGAGGTTTTCCCAGAATATCAGAGCCAGTTAGGTTCGCTATTTTGATGATCCCGTTTTCATCCAGAGTGAAATATCCCACTGGAGCGAAGTCATATAACTCGAGATAATCCCTTCTAGAATCTTCTAATTCAATTTGAATTCTAATAAGGTCTTCATTTTGCATTTCTAATTCAATCTGGCGGACTTCCAACTCATGAATCAATTCATCAATTTCAAGTCCAAGTTCCTTTCCAGATTCCTTTTTATCTCTCAATACTTCCTCTGCCTTATTACGAAGTTCTTCAAACTTCCCCCCGTATTCATTCTCCGCCATAAGAACACCCCACTTATTTAATAAAATAAGTTTATATTGAAGTCTCATTATTTTAAATTATGAATCCGATCTTTAAGGGGTAACATCTTCCATGGCCAGTAGAATCATGCTTGTACCTTTACCTTTCTGGTAAATCTGGCGAGCATTTAGAATAATTTTTTTATGACCAATATTTGGAAAATCATCTTCCACCACGAAATCTTTCAAATCAGCTTTTTTTGGAAGTATATCTTCTAATAAATTCCTTAATGATGTTATATCCCACTGTCTGTCACCCATTATGTACAGGTTTTTTCCAATTGTATTTTCAGGGGTAACTTTAAATGTCTGGTAAAATGATCTGTTGGCTGAAACCACTTTCATCTTGCTATCTAACACCAGCAGAGGTTCACGTACTGTTTGAACAACACTATCTGCCAGTTCCAGAGCATCAAGAGCATCTGTGATTTGTTCTTTCCTCTCTGTAATATTGTTAAATGTGATAACAACCCCATCAATTACGTTTTTAAAGGTTTTATAGGGCATTATTCTGGTTTGAAACCATTTTCCATCCTCTGTTTCTATTTCTGTTTCTTTAAAGGTCACCCTATCCATGACTTGTTGAATGTCATCTGTAAAATTATCATATTTTAAATTGGTGGCAATATCAGAGAAGGGGCGCCCCACATCTGATTCTATCATTTTTATGAGATTAGTTGCCTCTTTGGTGTAACGTCGGATATTTAGATCCCGATCTAAAAATATAATGGCTATTTCAGTACTGTTGAAAAGATTGTTCATATCATCCGTGGCCTGGGTTAGCTCGTCGATCTTCATTTGCAGTTCGTTGTTAACTGTAACCATCTCTTCATTGATGGACTGTAACTCCTCTTTGGAGGTTTCCAGTTCTTCATTGGTACTCTGGGATTCTTCGTTCATTGATTGAAGTTCTTCGTTGGCTGAACGGAGCTCTTCATTTGAACTTTTCATCTCTTCAATGGTAACGTTAAGGCGTTCTTTTGTTAGATTTAACTCACTTTCCAATTCACGAATTCTCTCATCGCCTTTAGTAACCATGTTCAGCTTCATTTTATCTTTTTTACCATTTTTATCCACCGAAACCTCCTCAAAAGAGACAATTAACAATCCCTTAGTGGTTTCAAGTTCCAGTGGTTTTACATTGAGGTTAATGAAAATATGCCCTCCATTGTTTTTCACTCTCAAACCTTCAACTACTATTTCACTTTTTTTGGAAATGGCATTTTGAATTGATGAGTTTAATTCAAACTTAAGACCTTCCCGAGCCATCTCCACAATATTAAGCTTGGCTTTCCCCTGGGCAGGCTCCAGATAATTCCCTAAACGACCATGAATATATAAAATTTCACCAAAATCTGTGATTATAGCTGAAGGCGGGACGTAAATATCCAAAAGCTCTTTTTCAGCTAAATTTACAATGTTAACCGATTTGGATGTGTTTAACTGTTTTAGGCCTATTCCAGTTTCAAAATTTGAGAGTTGCAGGGTTCGGGGTATGGGATGAACTTCCACGAATCTGCGAATAAATTCAGTGGATTTAACACATTTGAATATTTTCCACTTCTTGTCCACCACATTAAATGCATCAACGAATTCCCCTACACTTTCTGAAGGGCCTAAAAATAGAATTCCATCTTTATTAAGAGCATAATTGAAATTAGATATTACCTTTTGCTGTGCCTCACCATTAAGGTAGATTAGGAGGTTTCGGCAGGATAGAACATCCAGCTTGGTGAAGGGTGGGTCTATAAGGACATCATGCGGTGCAAAAACTACCATTTCCCGTATATCTGTTCTAATGGTGAAAACATTGTCTTTTTTTACAAAATATTTATTTAATAGTTCTGGAGATACATCTTCTGCAATTGTGATGGGATAAGTTCCAGAACGGGCAGTTGTTAATGCATCAATATCTATATCTGTGCCAAAAATCTGCACATCTATGTTTTTCCCAGGCTCTTCCAACAACTCATGGATAATAATGGCTATGGAGTAAACTTCCTCACCACTTGAACATCCTGGAACCCATACTCTTAAGTTGTCAACATCCAATTTTTGCTTTATAAGTTCCTTTAAACTATTTTTAAAAGAATCAAATGACTTTTCGTCTCTAAAAAAGCTGGTTACATTAATTAAAAGTTCTTTGAACAGAATATCTATTTCATGTGGGTTTTCCTGTAAATAGCGGAGGTACGTTTGTATGTTTTCTATTTGATGAATATTCATACGCCGACTAATTCGCCTATAAACCGTGTTCTCTTTGTAATAAGAAAAATCATGGCTAGTTCGGTTCCTAATTAGCATGAATATCTTCTGTAACGCCCTTTCAGTTTCTTCTTTCGGGTTGATAATTTTTTTAATGGTTTTATGGGAAGATTCTACATAGTTCATCAGTTTTTCAGGCATTTCTTCAGGAGGTAAGATAAAATCCACCAGCCCTGTCTGGATGGCACTGGCTGGCATACTATTTGAATCAGCTGTGGCGGGATCCTGTGCCATGACCATCCCCCCGGCGGCTTTGATGGATTTTATGCCAATGGTACCGTCACTTCCAAATCCGGAAAAGATTATGGCAATGGAGCGTTCCTTTTGATCCTCAGCCAGGTTCTTTAAAAAGAAATTAATTGGCAGTCGCATTCCATGAGGTTCTACTGGTTCCATTAGTTGGATGGTTCTGTTCATCAGCCCCATATCCTTGTTAGGAGGTATAATGTACAGGTAGTCAGATTCCACTTTCATCCCGTCTTTAGCCTGAACCACTTTCAATGGGGTGTACCTGCTCATGAGATCTGCCAGGGTACTTTCATGGGTGGGATCCAGGTGTTGGACCAGGACAAAAGCCATTCCTGGATCAGGGGACATAGCAGTAAAAAACTTTTTAAGAGCATCTAAACCACCGGCAGATGCCCCAATAGCAACTACGGGCAATTTATTTGGTGATTTAGGAGTGATTTCCCCTTTTGATTTGTTTTTTTTACTCATGAAACCCCCTTAAAAAACATTGAAAATAAAGAACTTTTGTTAAAATTTATTTTCTATAATCATTATGAATTTATTAAATGATATAAATATTGAACTGTAGATATTATCCATTTCACCAATCGGTTAAGAGTATCATAATATTAATTATGGAAATCTACTCAAAATCGTTTTATTATAATATTTTTACATTTAGTATAGCAGAATCTGATTGGAAACTTACAAATCCAAATAAATTTTCATTAGTTATACTCAACAAATCTATTTCACATTCTGTAGGAAGGAACTAATATGGTTAAATGTAGATACTGCAACACCGAAAATGATGAAAATAGTGTTATTTGTCAAAATTGTGGGGAGAAAATTCCATCTAAAAAGACCAGTAAAGGAAGGAACAAAGTTATTTTAATTTTAATAGGAGTATTTGGGTTTATAGTGCTTTTGGGTGCCATATTTATTGTTACCAGCGGGCCTCAAGTTTCTAAATTTGACCAATCACTGATTAACTCAGTTAAAAATGATGAATCCCCTGAAAACATTATAATCAAAATAAAGGAACACTCCCAAATCAATAGGCAGGGTTCTAAGGCAGGATATGATGCTATTGTTTCTGGAGGGCAATCAGATAATAATCCAACATTTCTAGAAGAGGCAAAAAAGAATTACGATAACGAATTGGAGTATATTCAGAAAATAGAGAACTTACAAATAAGTTTTGCAAAACGAGAAATAAATGAAGAGACTTTTATCAAAGAACTGATCCTGTTGTATGAAGAACAGCCCGAGTTAGACTATTAACCTGCTAATTTTTTATTTAAAGTCTTTTTTAAATTTTAATGATAAATATTCCCATTATCCCTTTTAAACCAATATATTTGATGATTTCAATTATTACCCACTATTCCGATTTGATTATGTGAAAAAACGTTCTAATCTCATTTTTTTCCATTCAAAAGTCATAAATTTTTTTCCCATTAATGGACAAAAAATATAAATAGTTTGTTCTACAAGTATAGAACATTCGTTATATTTAGAACTATTCGTTTAAATTAGAACAATTAAAGAATGATAAAAAAGTAATAAGTACAGAAGAAAGAAAAAGGATTCATTGACTTATTTAAGAAAACCATAAACGGTTGAAAGTAATAAAGGAGGAGATATAATGGAGAAAAAAGAAGCATTAGATATGTTCTGTTACCAGTGCTCACAAACTGCCCGTGAAACTGGTTGTACCGTTGTAGGAGTGTGTGGAAAACAGCCCACCGTTGCTAGGCTGCAGGACAACCTGCTATTCGCTATAAAAGGAATATCAGCCTACCTTTACCATGCCCGTGAACTGGGATACACTGATGATGATGTGGATGCCTTCCTGGAAAAGGGTTTCTTCTCCACCCTGACCAACGTCAACTTCGACGCCGCAGACCTGGTGGAACTGGCCCTTGAGGCTGGTCAGATGAACATCAAAACCATGCAGCTACTTAAAAAGGCCCATAATGAAACCTACGGCGAACCCGTGCCAACTGAAGTTCCAGTTGGATCAGTTAAAGGCCCAGGTATCATAGTCACTGGTCACAGCCTTAAAAACCTGGAAGAACTCCTAAAACAAACCGAAGGAAAAGGAATTAACATATACACCCACTCGGAAATGCTACCAGCCCATGGATACCCAGGACTTAAAAAATACAAACACTTAGTGGGACAGCTGGGAGGACCCTGGTTTGACCAGAAACAGACCTTCTCCAAATATCCAGTAGCCATCCTGGGAACTTCAAACTGTGTACTTTTACCACGGGATGAATACAAAGAAAGAATGTTCACCAGTGGTGTGGCTCAACTACCTGGAGTGCAACATATAGATGACAATGATTTCACACCAGTAATTGAAAAGGCCCTGGAACTACCAGAACTGGAAGATGAAGCACGAGACACCGTATTAACCACGGGATTCGGAGCTTCAACTGTACTGTCCCTCGCCCCTAAAATCAAAGAATTGGTGGAAGCTGGGAAAATAAAACAGTTCATCCTGGTGGGCGGATGTGATTCCCCCAAACCTCAGGCTAAATACTACACCGAATTTGTGGAAAAACTCCCTAAAGAAGTAGTGGTGCTGACACTGGCCTGTGGAAAATACCGTTTCAACGACATGGATTTAGGGGATATTGAAGGAGTGCCCCGACTGATAGACCTGGGGCAGTGTAACGATGCCATAGTGGCCGTGGACATTGCCGTCGCTCTGACTGAATTATTCGGTGTGGAACTCAATGAACTACCATTGACCATTGTTCTGAGCTGGATGGAACAAAAAGCTGCGGCAATTCTTTGGAGTTTACTGGCTCTGGACATTAAAGGAATGTACATCGGACCAATACTACCTGGATGGGCCAATGAAGACATTATCAATGTTTTAGTAGAAAACTATGATCTAAAACCAATTGGAGATCCGGAAGAGGACATAAAAGCCATAATGGGATGAATAATCCCATTCCCTCCCTTTTTTAGGAATTATTTTGAGGACTTTTCATTATTGAGATTAAACGAAGATTCCGTTATTAAGATAAGTGGTAGGGTTCCATTATTAAAAGATGAATAATTAAATTTTGACAAAGGGTGTTGGAAATGAAAATTGTTGAAATGGAAAAATTACCTATTGATGATACACCACATAAAGTGGATGTCCGGAAAATGTACGATACTGAAAATGCAGTGGCAGTGCACATAAAACTCGAGCCCGGTGAATCACTTAAAAAGCATATAACTCCTGTAGATGTATTTTTCTATGTTTTAGAAGGTGTTGGCATAGTTGAAATTGGTGAAGAGAAGAAAGAGGTTGCTAAAGATTCATTAATAGACAGTCCTGCCCGTATACCTCATTGCTGGTACAATGAAAGTGATAAAACACTCCGGTTTTTGGTGGTTAAAGTACCCAGACCCACTGAGAATACAAGATTATTATAAAATATAATATATAAATGGGGATAATATGCCTAAAAAAGAAGTTGATGAAGATAAAGCATTCGAACAAGCATTAAAAGGTAAAATGGGTTGGAAATGCTCATGTGCCCTGGAAGTTATTGACAAAAAAACTTCCCTGCATGATGTGACTTGTAAAAAGTGTGGCATAACCTTCAAAACTGATCGGAATACTGACACATGCTTCCGTTGTGAAAGAGGCCAATAACCAACACCATCCTAAATACTATTTAATATTGCACCGCAAATATAAGAAAAAAAGATAATCTAGGATGAAAAATGGAAAAAAACAATACAATACAGGATAGAAATATTATTGATAATAGGATTAACGACAATAATCCCGTTTATGGATCTGAAAATATACAGATCGAACTTTTTACCACACCTAAAGGGGTGAAGGCTATTAAAAACCCGGTACGGGTAAAAATTTTATCCATGCTACGTGAGGGTGATCTCAGTTTCGATGAGATAGTTAAGTTTTCTGGGCGTGCTAAATCAACTGTATCCAGTCATCTGAAATCAATGACCAGGGAAGAGATCATCAACTCCCGTATCGACCCTAATGATGCCAGAAAAAAGATATTTTTCATTCAATCAGAGTATATAGGTAAATTACAGCGCCAGCAACTTCAGGAAGATATTTCCGCCTACATCAAGAGATACATTGCAAGTGAAAATGATCCATTCGAATTCTTTAGACTGATATTCCATACTATAAGAATTTCTTTACTAACCCAGGGTGTGGATATAGATCCCATACTCCATGAAGCCGGTTTAAAGGTAGGGGAAGCCCTCTATGAAAAAGTTAAAGACCCTGATATGGATAAATTTCTGGGAAATATTGCCAATTTTTGGGAAACACACAGTCTGGGATCAGTTGAGATTAAAAATTTCCAACCATTAACCATCAGTGTACAGGATTGCTTTGAATGCAGTGGCCTGCCCTACCTGGGTAGACCTGCATGTGCCTTTGACAGTGGCATCCTTGAATCATTATTCAGCAAGTACAATAAAGAAAAGATCCGCGTTAGGGAAACCAAATGCTACGCTCTGGGAGATAATTCCTGCCGTTTTGTAATTGAATAAAGTTATAATCGAATGCCTGAATCAATGGATCCAAAAGGGAAAAAATTCCCAGAAAATATATTATCTAATTTCATCTATTATTTTTACATTTCAGAATCTTTCGCCCGGAATCTGGCTTTAGTAGCCAACCATCGTAATTCACGATTCTTCACCTTTAAATAATTCACATCTTCATCTATAAACTCATTGATTACGCTTTTTAGGACACTTTCCTCAATAAAATCATGGATTATCGCCAGCAAATCATCTTCTTTGATTTGATTCCCATCAATGAAGTTTTTAACCATGATTGGTTCTTTCATTAACCCACCATTATTATCCCTGGTAATCATTATCCATATTGCGAATATATATTTTACTTAAATATCAACATTCCCACTCCTTACTACTGGATATATTAAATGGATTAGGGTATCTAAAATTTAATAGGGTCCAATTTTCTCTGCCTATTCAGTGTTAACGTGTTGTTTTTCCAGGATATCCTGATAATTCTGCTTCATTACCAGAGCATCTTTCTCTAAAAAGGGAGTTTCGCATATAATGGTAGCATCCCACCCACATTCCGCCAGTGCTTCCAGTAATGGCTCCAGTGGAGGGCCGTATTCTGTTTCCGTAAGGATGTGGTGTTTCCTTTCACCAGCATCAGTGTATTCAATCCTAGTAAAATGACAGTGCAACACTTCCTTCCCACCCCCTAGTCCATCCAGTCCATCCTCTAATTTAACCATTATCCGGTGATAATCATCAGCCCATTTAATACAACCTCTCCCCCGGGCGTGAACATGGGCAAAGTCGATGGTAGGGTTGAAATGATCAAAAGATTGACAAATATCAATGATTTCATCCAGACTACCTAGTTGTGATCGTTTGCCTGTGGTCTCAGGTGCGAAAGTGAATTTTTTTATTCCCCGGGAGTCTAATTTCTCCAAAAGTTCGTTAATAGCTCCTTTACACCTATCCAATGCTTGAGATGGAGTGTATTTTGTATAAAATCCCGGATGAAAAACTATACGGTAGGCACCTATCCACTCAGCCGCCCTGGCTGATTGAACCAGCCTCTCAATCGATCTTTCCAGTACATCCTCCTTTTGCGCAGATAGGTTAATGTAATAAGGTGCATGCATGGAAACCCTTATATCATTATCTAGGGCATTTTCAGCCAGTTTAAGGCCCGATTGTTTCTGGATTCGCACCCCATAGGTGGCTTGATATTCGTAGGCATCCAAACCTATTCCACGGATGTAGTCACAAACCTCGACTGTTTGACCATTGAAACCCAGGGGATTGCCCGCTGGACCGAATTTAATCTTATTTTTCATTTTATCCCATAAATAGCTTAAAAAATATTAAATTAAATTTATAATCCTAATCCTAAAATCCTAAAGTTTTAATTTTACTTGAGAACCCTCCGACACCTCTACAAAAGCAATTAATGCTGCCACCGCCCCTTCAGCACAGGCCACAACCCATTGTTTAATTCCGCCAGTTATATCTCCAGCAGCGTAGATCCCAGGGATGTTGGTCCGCTGGTACTTATCAGTTACTATGTAACCTCCGTTGTCAAGTTCCACACCTGCTGTTAGAGCTACTTTATTAAGGGGCTCTTCTCCCACTGCAATGAATACACCATCTGTAGAGAAATCCTTCTTCTCCTGGCTTTTACGCTTGAGAAGAGTTACACTGTTAACTGTCATTTCACCATTTATGGATTCCACCATTGAATCCCATATTACCGGGATCTCATTCTCTTCTAATTTTTTCTGAAGATACTTTTCAGCCCTTAACTGGTCTCTGCGGTGTATTATGGTTACATCACAATCCAGGTTTTTTAAGTAAATTGCTTCCTGAACTGCGGCATTTCCTCCCCCTACAACTATAACTTTCTTGCCCGTGAATAGAGGTCCGTCACAAGTAGCACAATAAGAAACTCCACGACCAAGTAATTCAAACTCACCAGGTACATTCAGCCTTCTGTGATGACTTCCTGTGGATATTATTACCGACCTTGCTTTGTACTCTCCTTTGGAGGTAGTTAAGAGAATACCAGAAGGATCATTTTTACTAATTTCCCGAACTTCTTCCATATTTTCAATCGGGATATAGTTTTCTACCTGTTTTCTCATCTTCTCCAGTAGTTCCTTTCCAGATATCACTTCAAAACCGGGGTAGTTCTCCATAATAGGAACCATATAACAGGAACCTGCTCCAGCCATCCTTTCCAGTATTATTGCATTCATTCCCTGCCTTCCAGCATATATCCCCGCAGTTAATCCGGCAGGTCCTCCGCCAATGATAATCAGATCGTATTCTTCCATAAAAACATCTCCACTTACTGTAAATATTTTTGTATTTCTTCTTTTAGAAGTTTATTTACCAGTTTCCCATCTGCTTTTCCCTTGAGTTCTTTCATAGCCATTCCCATTAAAGACCCCATAGCACCCATTTTTCTTTCTGTTATCAATTTTTCATTGGCAGATACTATCTCCACAATTATGGTGCTGACATTTTCTCCTGAAAGCATTAATAAATTTAAATTTCCAGCAGCCTCTTCAGGAGTCCAGTTTTCCTTCAAAACTCCCACTAACACCTCCGAAACAGCATCTTTGGATATTTTGCCCTGTTTCAGTAGCTGGAATGTTCCCTTCAGACTATCAGAGAGATTTTCAACATTCAAACCTTCCCTTCTTAGTTCTTTGAGAGTGTAAGCCAGTAGTGAAGCCACAGTCGTCGGTTCAACCCCACATTCTGCAACAATTTCTTCGAACTGTTCCACTCTGTTCTGTCGCACTAATTGATGTGCTAAATCTTCACTTAAGTTATATCCATCTATTATACGGGCCTCTTTTTCTTTGGGAAGTTCCGGAAGATTGGCCTGGACGTACCCTAGGAGTTCTTTAGAGACCACTTGGGTGGGAATATCAGTTTCCACATACATTCTGCTGGCAGTGGGCAGCGGCCGGAGGTACTCAGTGTTGGCATCATCCAGGGCCTTCCGGGTCTCTTCAGGAACGCCTCCCATGGCCATTTCAGCCCTTCTCTGCACTTCTTCCAGGGCATTTCTGGCTTTATCCTTTTCATCGGCAACTAGAATAAAAGCATCCTCTTCCTCGATTTCCAGGAACTGGTTAATGATCTCCACTTCCCGGGAAGTTATTCCGTAGGCCGGTAATTCATCAGTGTGGAATATACCTGCTACACCCATCTTTTTGGCATACCCTGCCAGTTCAGTTCCGAATCTCCTGCCGGGTTGCACTTCTTTACCAATTAATCCCCGGTAACCCTTGAGTTTAATTGCTAATACTTTTCCACCCGTTTTAATGGCTTTATGGATGATTTTTGACTCAGTGTCCTTTAACTGTTCCCCAAGATCGTGGATCTTGTCTTCAACTTGGGCATCTCTTTTTTGTAGCTCATCCTTAATTTCTAGCAGTTTAAGTTGGCGTAGAACTTCATTTTTCACCAGTTGTTCCATGGAATCCAGGTCCTGGACACCTTTCACCTCAACCCTGGCTCCTTCGCGGATGGATATGTTCAAGTCCTGACGTATGGTTCCCAAGCCCCTTTTTACCTTGGTGCTGCGCAGAACCTGACCGATCTGGTAGGCTACTTCCCGTACCTGTTCCGGGCGTTTCATGGATGGATCTGTGGTTATCTCCAGGAGAGGGATTCCCAGACGATCCAGGCGGAATTCTACTTTCCCCTTTCTTTGTCCCATACGTCGGGCTGCGTCTTCCTCCAGACAAAGGTTCTCAATGGTAACCTTACCGTAAGGTGTTTCCATATGTCCCCGGATAGCCAGGAGTCCTGTTCTCTGGAACCCTCCAGTGTTACTTCCATCAATTACCTGTTTTCTCATGGTGTGGAATTCATCCACCACTTGCATGTCCAGGAGGGTGGCAATTATAAGTCCGATCTCCAGTGCTTCCTGATTCAGGGGATGTGGTGGTTCATCATCTGTTTCCACCAGACAGGTGTGATGAGGATAGGCATCATAGAGGAAGGTGAGTTCACGGCGTGATTCTTCAAAGGCCGCCCTATCGATTTTTCCCAGTTCACTCTGGGTGGGCCTCAGATACCTTAAAACACGGTACTTTGGTTTTTTATCGGTTAATTCACATTCACAGGGACAGAAGAGTTTTTTAGTTGTGTTGAGCTGCTGGTGTATTTCCAAACCCATCATCAAGCCCAGTTTATCGTAATCAATATTTTCATCCATCTTAATCACCATAATCCATCTTATTCCCCGTAATCTCTTAAGAAGTATTTTGAAGAGGATTTTTCATTTATTTCCCCTTTGAGGTTAGTTTGCATGATTTTTTTAACTTCTTCCCGTTGGCTGGTCTGTCCCAGTGCCCATACCAGTTTAACATATGCTACTTCCGGTAGCATGTCACCGGCAGGTATGACACCTGCAGTTAATAGTTTACGACCGGTACTGTAAACGTTGAGGTTGGTTCTGCCGTAGAGGCATTGAGAAGTCATCACCACCGGGATCTTTTCATCAGCTGCCCTCTGTAAAGAGGGGATCAGATGGTCCGGGCAGTGACCCAAACCGGTTCCCTCTATTAAAAGTCCTTTGTAACCATTATCAATGTGATAATCCAGTAGTTCAGTAGTTATTCCAGGATAACTTTTGATGAAACCCACTTTTTCCTCCAGTGAATCATTTACCTCCAGTTGACATTCACCACGTTTATGGTAATGGAAGTTTTTATCAATGATTTTTACCTTGCCTTCCTTTACCCGGGCCATTGGTGGGCTATTGATACTGTTGAAGGTGTCCCGGCGGCTGGTGTGCATTTTCCGAACTCGGGTCCCCCGATGGATGTGTGCCTGGTTATCGTTTTCTGTGGAGTGCATGCAGACTGTGACTTCTGCTATGTCTGATTTGGCCATGGCCACTGAACTCATGAGGTTTAAGAATGCATCGGAAGACGGCCGGTCGGAACTTCTCTGGGCACCGGTGAGGACTATGGGCACTGGTGTTTCCAGGATGAAACTTAAAGCTGCTGCAGTGTAGTGCATGGTGTCTGTTCCATGGGCCACTACCACACCATCAGCACCCCCGCTTATTTCATCAGCCACTGCCTGAGCCGCCTGCACCCAGAACTCTGGTTTCATATTCTCGCTTAATATATTCATAATGGCCTTTCCACTGATGTTAGCCTCATCCAGTAGTTCAGGAGTGGCCCGTAGAAGGTCATCGGCAGTGAATGCCGGGTGTACTGCTCCGGTTTTATAATCAATAATGGAAGCCACTGTCCCCCCGGTGGATATAATGGAAACATCCTTTTTTTCAGGATCCTGCTGGATATCCAGTGGGGGGAGATTGATTTCTGGTTTTTCCCCCTTTTCAAGGAGTTCAACTTCAGCCCCGTCTAGGGCAATTCCCACATTGTAGCCACTGGCCATCTTCAGCACTAGGTGTAGTTGGTCAGCATCTTCAGCCCGGTCCAGGAGCATGCCCCTGTACTCGACAGCCTCTTTTTTTATGGAGATCATATCTCCAATGGAAATATTCTGTGACTCTAAAAATTGTTTAGCTCTTCCACGATAACTCATAACATCCCTCTAAATTTCTTTTTATGAGAAAATTAATTTAACGAATCAAACTTACTTTAATCTATTTATAATCCATTTCCCATTTTTACTCAAAATATTCACTTTCTTTTGGTAATGTCCATCAATTTATAATCAATAAATTATCCTTCACATTTTTTTAAAAAAATCCTTAATTAATGGTTGTTAATTCTAGGATAAAAATCTATAAACTACTCTTAAAAATAATAGAATAAACTAAAAAAAAGAATTTAAAAATTCTATTAATTCAGATAATAAATTGAGAGAATATTTATTCCCTAAAGTCCCCTAAGTTCTTTTTCTGACCCTTTAATGCAGAATAGATCGTTTTTAAGTTCCAAATTTTCTGCTACTTCACATTCCGGACATATGCAGTCATCTTCTTCCAAGTTGCAGGTTGATTTACCCAGTACACAGTACAGTCCCTCGTATTTTTCCTGAGCACACTGGTTGTACATGGGGCAGTCTGGACATATGCAGAGATCTCCCATTTCATCCAAAAGTTTCTCCCCAATTTCCGATTCAGAAAGACCTTCTGAAGCCATTCTATCCATTTTTTCCCCGAATTTGTCCATTTTATCGTACTCCCCCGTTATTTAAACCTATCCTACATTTTCAATAATTCATTATTTTATTTGAGTATTAGACTGGAATCTTAATCTTCCAGTTTTATGTCGATTCCCACTGGGCAGTGGTCAGAACCCATTACATCCGGGAGTATGTAGGCTGATTCTACATTATCCATAAATTCTCGGTTCACGAAGAAGTAATCCAGCCTCCATCCAACATTCCTTTCCCGGGCACGGGTACGGTAACTCCACCAGCTGTAATTATCGGGTTCCTGGTTGAATTCCCGGAAGGTGTCCACATAACCATGACTCAGGAACCGGTCCATCCATTCCCTTTCAATGGGTAAGAATCCTGATATTTTCTCGTTTTCCTTGGGGCGGGCCAGGTCGATTTCTTGGTGTGCAGTGTTCACATCCCCACAAACTACGATATTACGGCCTTCTTCTTTAAGGGCATCAGCATAGTCCAGGAATGAATCATAGAAATCCAGTTTGTACTGGAGTCTCTCTGGAGACATTTTACCATTGGGAAAGTAGATGTTAAACAGGACAAAATCACCATAATCCGTGATAAGGGTGCGACCTTCACTGTCGAATTTGGGGATTCCAAACCCATTTTGCACTTTTTCCGGTTTCATACGGGTGTAAGTGGCAACTCCACTGTATCCTTTGCGTTCTGCTTCTGAAAGATATAGATTGTATCCGTCAATACTCCTAATATCTGCCGGGAACTGTTTGCGAACTGCCTTTGTTTCCTGTACACATAATATGTCCGGTTTATCTTCCATTAACCATTTTCTGAATCCTTTTCTGTGCACAGCCCTGATTCCATTGACGTTCCATGATAATATCCTGATTTTTCTCAAATTCCCACCTCATATTAAACACCATTTCTAATTTTAATTATTTATTTAGGTTGATTATTTTTGATTAATTGTTTAAGTTGATTATTTTTGATTAATTTTATTTTTAAGTGGACCTGTAATAAGAGAATATTACAAGATTTTAATTGGTGAATTAATTAATTTACCATAGCATAACTACCTTTTAGTTTCCACCAGTCTCTTAAGTTTTTCTTTGTCAAATTTACGTTGGTAAAGGGGTTTTTTATCCATATAATATACGTTGAGGTTCTCTTCAAAGGTAGTCTTAGTTGGGTTTTGGTAGAATACTCCCAGAGGATATTCTCCAGTTTCAGTGGCTCTCTGGAAGGCTAGGTTCCTATCTGCAGAGTCATGGTCATCCTCCAGATAGTAAGTATGTTCCCGGAACCAGCTGCGGGTGTTAACCTTGTTGAATGTTACACAGGGCTGGAATATATCCACCAAGGCATATCCTTTATGTTTTATGGCAGCTTTGAAGATTTCAATGGTTTGTTTACGATCCCCACTGAATGCTCGGGCTACGAAAGATGCGTCCAGTGCTATGGCTACGGCCAATGGGTTAAATGATTCCAGGAATACCCCATCCACCTGTAAGGGCGTGTTAAATTCCCTCTGACTGGTGGGTGATGCCTGTCCCTTGGTTAGGCCGTAGACCATGTTGTTATGCACCAGATTGGTGATGTCCGGGTTCCGTCTGATGGTGTGCATGAAATGATTTCCCCCCTCCCCATACATACAACCATCCCCACTGACATCAATGACCGTTAATTCAGGGTTAGCTGCTTTTATACCGGTTGCGGGAGATAATGACCTGCCGTGAAGCCCATTGAATACATTACCTCTTATGTAGTGAGGGAGTTTACCAGCCTGTCCAATGCCAGAGACAAATACCAAGTCTTCAGGTTGTATTTTAAGTTCGGCCAGGGCAGTTTTTAGGCTGCGCAGTATGGATAGATTCCCACATCCTGGACACCAGGCCACATCGGCACCGGGTATGTCAAAGTCCTTTGGTTTCATTTTAACACCTCCCCCGCACCCATAGTTTCATCACATCCACCAGTACCATCATTAGTTATCCCCATGAATGTTATGATTCTTTCTTCCACTTCCTCCACTGAAAATGGCATTCCATTATATTTCAGGAATTTTTCATGTATTTCGAATCCTGTTTCCAGTTTTATGATGTTGGCCAGCTGTCCCTGGGCATTGTTCTCCATAATAATAACATCTTCGGCTTTTTCTAGATAATCAGCTACTGATGAGTGTAAGGGGTAGACCTGTTTGAAGTGGAGGAAACCTAATTTTTGGTCAGGATATTTATCATTAAAATTCTCCACCGCTTCCCGGATTGGCCAGTAAGTGGAACCCCACCCCATAACCAGACTCCGGTAATCTTCAGATCCCCCCAGCTCAGGAGTTACCGCCTCTTCCCTGATCTGTTCCATCTTACGCAGTCTTTTATCCACCATTTGGGTCCTTATTTCCAGGTCCTCGGTGATATGGCCCTCTTCATCGTGTTCATCAGAATCCACAATTACCAGCCCATCCCCGTAACCTGGTATTCCCCGGGGGGTGATGCCATCATGGGTGATCAGGTATCTTTTGTATTCCGAAGTGGTTTTAATAAGGTAATTCTCATTTTCCACATCTTCCAGGGGCAGGGAAGGAATATTGTAGTAACAATCAACAAAATACTGATCAGAAAGAATAAAAACCGGGATCTGGTATTTTTCAGATAGATCAAATGCTTTATGGGTGAGGGTGAAGGCATCTTCCAGGTTCCCTGGGGAGAAAATGATCCGTGGAAATTCCCCGGGTCCAGAATAGAGTGCCAGGTTCAGATCTTCCTGGCTGGTGCGGGTGGGCAGGCCCACTGCGGGTCCTGGTCTTTGACCAATATAGATTACTATGGGTGTTTCTATCATCCCTGCTAAACCCACCCCCTCCTCCATAAGGGCAAATCCACTCCCGGATGTGGCTACTATGCTACGGGCACCGGCATAGGATGCTCCCAGTGCCATGTTAATGGCTGCTATTTCATCCTCTGCCTGTTCGTATATCAATTCAAATTCATGGGCATTGCTGGCCAGGAAGTTCTGGAGAGGTGTGGATGGAGTCATGGGATAGGATGAAATAAATCGACACCCTCCAGCTAAACATCCCAGACCCACAGCATCGGTCCCGTTTATCAGGATTTCATCCCTTACTGAAGACTGGCCCTGAAGGGAAAGCTGTAGCTCCCCTTTTTCAGATTCTGTTAAGTCCTTACCAATGGTGTAACCTGCTTCTCCTGCTTTTAAATCCTTTTCAAGTATTTCAGAACCTTTTCTGGCGAACATGTCACTGATCAGCCCGTCGAAGATTTCCTTGGGAATATTCAAAAGACAGGACAGGACCCCGGCGGCAATTACATTGGCAAAAATTGGCCCACCTATTTCCTGGGCAGTTTCCATAAGGGGGATTTCAATAAAATTAGAATCAACGACATTATCAATAATTTTATTATCTTTAAATGGTTTAATGTGTTCAGGATCCCCCATGATCAATGTTTCAGATGAAATCCTGTCTTTAAGATGATTTATTGCCCCTGAACTCAGGGCCAATAGCAGGTCTATTCGATCTACATAGGAGGCAACCCTGCGGGATGAGATTCTTATTTCAGTGGAGTTTTGACCTCCCCTAACTCGTGACATGTATTCTTTGGTTGAGAAAATGTTGTATCCGCTCTGCTTTACTGCTTGAGCCAGTATTGCCTCTACTGTCTGGATTCCCTGCCCTGCTTCACCACAGAGAACCACGGAAATATCTTCTTCTTTTTGAAAAATAGACATTATTTTTCACCCCTAAAAATTATTATCCCCTATATTAAAATCCCATTTCAAAATTTTATACCAGTGTCTTGATGATTATCAATATGTTCCACAATTTACTTAAAATTTGAGTGAGTCACACACATTCCATTTCATGACCGGCAATATTTTCAGTTTGAGTTGCGGGGCATGCAAGAATAATGCAAAAAAATAAACATTAAATTGACCTGATATTCTGAATTTTAAAATTAATTATTGAAGTTAAATTAAAAAATTAATCCAATATAAACAATTATATAAATCAATACCGTGAAAAAAAGATTAAATAAAGGTAATAACACAAAATAGGAGTAATAATTAAAAAATAAGGGTAATAATTGAAAATACAACTATTAAAAAATAGGGGCAATATTGGTAAAAATCATATTACCCCAACATGTTTCTCATTTTTCCAGGTTGTCCCGTGCCCACTGGGCACCGGCTTCCAGTATCTCCAGGTTGGCTGGTACCAGTTTAGGTTTCCTGCGGAAGGTATGTTCTACTGCTTCGGTAAAAACATGTTTAGGGAGACCTGTTAATCCCAGTTCCATTATAACTCCCAGCATGGCCGTATTAGCTGCTCTTTTAACACCATGTTCCTTGGCTATCTTACGGGCCGGTACGGGGAGGGTTCTGATACCCTCAGGGGATTCGAACTCGCCAATACTGTTTTCGTAGATAATGAGACCACCTTCCTTTACTCTGGATGCGAATTTTTCCAGTGAAGGTCGGTTCAGGGCCACCAAACCATCCGAACTTTGCAGTACAGGAGATCCGATGGTTTCGCCTGATATGACCACGGTACAGTCAGATGTTCCACCACGCTGTTCTGGGCCGTAGGAAGGATACCAGGATACGTGTCGCTGATCATTACAGGCTGCCTGAGCCAGGGTAAGTCCCATGCTTAAAACTCCCTGACCTCCGAATCCTGCAATCCGGACCACCTTTCGTGGGAAGGATGGGTCATCTCTGGCTGCCCAGGAAGTGTCATCCTGGACTTCGAAGATCTCCTCCAGTGAGCCCTGTGAAAAATCACTCTTTGCCCGGCAAAGGGTTTCTGTTTCTCTTCTTAGATCACGGAAGTTGTTGAGGGGGAATTCTTTGGTCATTTCGTTGTTAACGAAATCCTCAGTTGCCTGGGCATCCATTCTGAGGTTAGTAGGACATGGGGAGAGAACTTCCACAAATGCGTATCCTTTACCATCTCTTTGAACCTCAAGGGCTTTTTTAACTGCTCTTTTAGCTCTGCGGATGTTTCGAGGGTCAGAGACAGATACTCGTTCAATGAAGACTGGTGCTTCCAGATTATCCAGTAACTCTGCCATGTGCATGGGATAGCCCATGTAACGGGGGTCCCGTCCAGTGGGGCAGGTTACAGTGACTTCACCTACCAGGGTGGTGGGTGCCATCTGCCCCCCTGTCATCCCGTAGACTGTGTTATTGACAAAGAAAACCGCCATTTTCTCTCCCCGGTTGGCGGCCTGGATGGTTTCATTTAATCCTATGGATGCCAGGTCCCCGTCTCCCTGGTATAATATTACAACTGCATCTTCTTCTGCACGGGATATGCCGGTTCCCACTGCTGGTGCACGTCCGTGTGCTACCTGTACATGTCCGCAGTCAAAGTAGTAGTAGGCGAAAACTGCGCATCCCACTGGACTGGTCATGACCGTGCGGTCCTGTATTTTCAGTTCGTCAATTGCTTCCCCTATGAGTTTGTGGAGTATCCCATGACCACATCCCGGGCAGTAATGAGTGGCGGTGGGTGCGCTTCCTCCTTTACGGAGATATTCATCCAGCATGGAGTCTGGTTTTTTGATGATCTTCTCAGTGAGGATGGTTTCATTCTTTAGATTCCCATCCCCATCGCCCCCATTTTCGGAACCTTTTCCAGTGACTTTATTCATGGTCATCACCTCTCACCTGCCATTTCATGGATCTTGTCTATGATGCTTTTCTGGTCTATGAGGTTTCCACCCATTCGGTTCACCAGTTCCACTGGATACTGGCAGGCAATTGCCAGGGTGATGTCTTCTTTCATCTGACCATTACTCATTTCCACTGATAGAAATTTACAATCCCGGTTAGTGGCTATTTCCCTTAATCTTTCTTCAGGGAATGGGAATAATGTTTTAGGACGGAATAATCCAGCTTTTATACCTTCCATTCTTACCAGGTCCACTACGGAGCGTGCCACACGGCTGCTTATTCCGTAGGCCACCAGGATGATCTCCGCATCATCCATCATGTATTCCTCATAGTCTACCTCATTTTCCCGGATAGTCTGGTATTTTTCCTGTAAACGGTAGTTGAAGTCTTCCAGCTGGTCGAAGTCCAGGAATATACTGGTTACCAGGTTTCCCCTTGTTTCGCGGTTGCCCCTTACTGCCCATGACTCATCATAGGTTGGTTCCATGGCTTTGGATGGGAATTGGAGTCTTTCCACCATCTGTCCCAGTACTCCGTCTGCCAGCACCACTGCCGGGTTACGGTATTTTTCTGCTAGCTGGAAGGCCTTCATGGTGAAGTCGCACATTTCCTGGACAGAATTGGGGGCCAGGACAATGTTACGATAGTTTCCATGACCTCCTCCTTTAACCAGTTGGTTATAATCAGCCTGTTCTGGTCCGATGTTTCCCAGTCCTGGTCCTGCCCGCATTATGTCCACTATAACACAGGGTAGTTCAGCTCCTGCTAGGAAGGATATTCCCTCCTGTTTAAGGCTGATACCTGGGCCTGATGAGGCAGTTATAACCCGGTGCCCTGCTGCTGCAGCACCGTAAACCATGTTTATGGCTGCTTCTTCTGATTCAGCCTGTACGAATTTTCGACCGACTTTTGGGAAGTAGAGTGAGGCTTCGTGTAAGATTTCAGATGCAGGTGTGATGGGGTATCCAAAGAAGCAGTCACAGCCGGCATACATTGCTCCGATGATAACTGCAGTGTTGCCCTTGATTAGCTGGATAGTCATTTATTTTCCTCCTGATCCTCCCCATTGATGGGTTTGTTTGGGTCTTTGTTTCTAATTTTTTGGGGTATGTGAACTTCCACTGCCAGTGGTTCGGGGCAGGTGTAGTAACAGTCCCCGCAACCAGTGCATCCTTCCCCCTTATAAACTGCGTAATGGTAACCTCGTTCATTGATGTCTTCACTCATCTTAAGGACACTTGGACGGCAGGCTAATATGCAACGTTCACATGCCTTACATTCCAGTTCATTGAAAACTGGATAGGGTTCTTTCTTGCGTCTTGTCATGATTCATATCATCCTGTAAAAATCTTTGAATATTATTATTTTTTCACATGTGATAATTTAAATTCAGGATAATTAACAGCAGGAATAGGTTTGTAACTTAATTAAATTGTTTGATTACTGCAATCCTTAGTATTCCCTGCTTAAATAACCTTTTAAGCATAGCTAATTTTTTTTATTGTTTTTCATCCTTTTCCCGGATTTCTACCCTGCGGATTTTCCCACTGATGGTTTTAGGCAGTTCATCCACAAATTCCACTACTCTAGGATACTTATATGGGGCAGTAACCTGTTTAACATGGTTTTGGATTTCTTTGGCCAGTTCCGGTGATGGTTCATGGTCACCTGCCAGTACTATGGTGGCTTTTATGACTTGTCCCCTTACTGGATGTGGTACTCCAGTTATGGCGCATTCCAGAACAGATGGGTGGGATATTACTGCGCTTTCCACTTCGAAGGGACCTATACGGTATCCTGAACTTTTTATCATATCATCATTACGTCCCACAAACCAGAGGTAGCCATCTTCATCCTTCCAGGCAGTGTCTCCGGTGTGGTAAAATCCATCGTGCCAGGCAGCTTCTGTTTTATTTTCTTCCTTGTAATATCCGCAGAATAATCCTGGTGGTTTGCCATCGGCGGTTTTTATCACTATTTCGCCTTCTTCACCCACATCGCTCTCTTGACCTTCCCTATTCATGATCTGAATATCGTATTCCGGGGCGGGTTTTCCCATGGATCCCGGACGGGGTGTTACCCAGGGGAAGTTGGCAATGCAAACCACACATTCAGTTTGTCCGAAACCTTCCCTTAACCGTAAACCAGTGAATTCATTGAACTTATTGTAAACCTCAGGATTCAATGGTTCTCCAGCAGTTACTGCGTATTTTAGGGTAGAAAAGTCGTACTGGGAGAGGTCTTCCTTGATAAGGAAACGGTATATGGTAGGTGGTGCGCAGAAGGTGGTGACCCCATGATGGGATGCCTTTTCCAGCATTTTTGCTGCGTCAAATCTTTCATAATCATATACGAAGATTGCGGTCCCGGAAATCCACTGTCCATATATCTGACCCCACATGGCCTTGGCCCAACCAGTATCTGCCACAGTGTAGTGCAATCCATCATCCATCACGTTTTGCCAGTACCTGGCAGTTATTATGTGTCCCAGAGAGTAGGTGTGGTCGTGCATGATCATTTTGGGCATGCCTGTGGTTCCTGATGAAAAGTAAATCAGCACTGTATCCTCGTTTAGTGTTCCTTCCCCAGGAGGGCGCTGGAATTCTGGGGATGCCTTTTCAATTTCTTTGCGGAAGTTAAACCATCCCTCCCTACCTGTATCACCCACCATTGTTCTTATAAAGGGGTTGTTTCCTATTTTCTGGTGGGCTTCATCAAAGTAATCAGGTACGCCGTCTTCAGCTATGCATACCACCATTTTGATACCGGCATTTTCTATACGGTACACTATGTCCTTGGTTTTGAGCATATGGGTGGCGGGGATGGTTATGGCTCCCAATTTGTGGAGGGCCAGTATACAGAACCAGAATTCATATCGGCTCTTGAGGGTGAGCATTACCCGGTCTCCCTTTTTTATGCCCTGCTGGGCGAAGAAATTGGCTGCCCGGTCTGAGTATTCCTTCATGTCTTTGAAGGTGAATGTTCGGTCAGTGTCATCATTGCACCAGACCATGGCCACTTTTTCAGGGTACAGACGTGCATATTCATCCACCACATCGTAGGCGAAGTTGAAGTTTTCAGGTATTTTTATACGGAAGTTATCCTTGAAATCCTGATATGACTCAAAATCAACCTGTGAAACAAATTTTTCAAGTAAAGATGACATTCTTTATCACCAGTTAAATTTTCAATAAATCTCTATTTTAAGCTCTAATACGTTAATTATCGGTTTTTAATCCTTAAATTAGTTTATAATGAGGGTATTTAAATTATGTCCCACTTCACATTACAATTGCCAGGAATTTGGCTGGTTTATTCTCCAGGGCTTCCATGGCGTGTTCATAGGATGAGTCGAAGAAGATGGAATCTCCTTCATGGAGTATGATTTCATTATCGTGGATGTAAATCTTTAAGGTCCCCTCCAGGATGTAGTTGAATTCCTGCCCATGATGGGTGTTGGTTGATGGTTTGTATCCTTCACCTTTGGGTTCCACTGTTACGATGAATGGTTCCGCTTTTTTGTGTATGAATTTTTCAGCCAGATTTTCGTACTGGTACTGTTTTCTGCGACCAACTTCAACTCCTTTTCCCTTTCTGGTTACACTGAAAATGTGCATCCTGGTTTCTTCACCAGTTAACAGTAATCCCATGTCTACTTCCATTTTATGGGCGATTTCGAAGAGAATACTGGCAGGGATGTCTTTTTTACCTTCCTCATATTCCTGGTAGGTTTCCAAGGGGATTTTCAGGTAATCTGCCATGTCCTGAATACTGATGTCTGAGAGCTCTCGAAGTTCTGTAATTCTTAGCCCGATTTCCTTCATCTTCTCTTTCATAACTAAAAACCTCACAATAATAGAGTTAAGTCTTTTTAATCAAGCCCTTGGCTAGTTTGCCAATGGTTTATAAAAACTAATAGGATTTTTATTCTAATTGTGATCCATCAAGATAGTTTGAAAGACCTTTCTTGATCTTTGTTCCACTTTGTATTATAAATTTTACACACATTTTATAATGATTGTTAATGACAATTTAATTTTGCTACTATAAATAAATTACCAATAACCCTGATACGGGCTTAAACTAAATATTGAATAAAGAGTCAAATAATCATATAACGAATAATATGTGTGATTAACTGATAATTGAGTAGATTGAAATGGAAGAGACTTAGATGAAAAAGAGGGGGGATTAAATATGGATATTGATATTAAAATTGTTAAATTAGAAGCACCAGCAGATTGTAACCTTATTTTAGGGCAGAGCCATTTCATCAAGACGGTTGAAGACCTTTACGAAGCAATTGTAAACACTGTGCCTCATGCAGAGTTTGGTCTTGCATTTGGAGAGGCTTCTGGAGACTGTCTGGTGAGAACTGCTGGTAACAATGAAGATCTGGAGAAATTGGCAGGGGAAAAAATGCTGGAGATGGGCTGTGGTCATAGTTTCCTTATCTTCCTGTGCAATGCATTCCCCATTAATCTCACCCAGAGAATCAAGGATGTACCCGAGGTGGTTAATCTTTTCTGTGCCACTGCCAATCCAGTCCAGGTTCTGATTGTAGAAACTGAACAGGGAAGGGGAATTATAGGAGTTGTGGATGGTTTTAAACCCCAAGGTATTGAAACAGAAGATGATGTGGCATGGAGGAAGAAATTTCTCAGGGATATAGGTTACAAACTATAAATAAGAATCCAGTTAAACCATTACCATCTTTAACTGATAAACTATCCTTTTATTTCCTTATTTTATTTCGAATATTCCCGATAAATTTCAGATATTCAAGCACAAATCAGGCATTGTCGTGCGAAATACAGATAATTTCGTTTTTAATAAATTTTCCATATTGATTCAAAGGAATATTCTTAATTTTTATTCACCTATGATTTTCCATCCCATAAAAATAATCCAGAATCTAGATGAATTCGAAATCCATTAATTATCTCAAATTTTATATTCCATAAACAACAATATAATAATGAATAAAACAGGTTATGGGGTTAAAAAATGGCAAATATCGTGTTTCACAGAGTTAGTGGGAGTAAAAAGAAAGATACAACTATAGATGTGGATGATAAATACATATCACTCCAAAATAGGAGAGAAGGAGCTTTAATTATTATTTTTAGAGGTCCTGAAGATAAATTAATGGAAATACATGACTTTTTTGATGCACTGGAGGATATGGAAACTGTACCTATTGACATTGATAGTACCGGGCCAGTGGAGTACTATTTCAGGGGGATCTCACCATTCAGTGATGAGGAGGATAAAGGCATTCCCATTAAAAAGTTCAGCACCACACTACAACTACGAAGAGAACACCTTTAAACATTTAAAGAGATTATACTGGAGAATATTCAGCTAAACCCAGAATACAATATGCTCCGAATGTTCACACCTATATCCTAACTTGTTGAACTGAATATTCAATGCACTCACAGCTTCAATGCCCTCAAAGCATTTCAGCATGTTTCTGGAATATAGTTGATATCTCGTCAGGATTTTCAAATACATTGGTGCTATCCATAATTGAAAGCCTTTCCACGTGTTCTGCATCTTCACGAGTTATGGTTAACTCCAGATCTTTACCATTGGGAAGTTTGGTAGTAACAATACCCTCCCTGAAATCGGTGGGCATAATGTAAAGTGGGGTGTTTGTTTTTTGTCCCATTATTGCGGCATTGGTGAGCAGGGTGTCGGCTATGCGCAGTGAGATCTTGGCCACAGTATTGGATGTTGCCGGGGCCACCAAGAGGAATGCATACCTCCCCAGTTGTATCTGACCGGCCAGGAAAGGAGCGTTGGAGTTGATCTCAGTCCAGGTTTTGTCAAACTTTGTCTCCAAAGTGTTGGAAAGATTATAATATTTTAAGACCTGGTCTCCTGCCTTGGAAATAAACACCCTTATGTCAAATTGTTTATGGTATTCATCCCTCATCTGTTGCATGATCTCCACGGTTTCCACCAGTTTTTCACCACTTCCCGTAATCCCCCAGGCGATTTTTCTTTTTTTGTTCATGGTCATATTCTGTTTAGGGTTCATGATTTATTTTTCGATATTCCTATGATCCAGTTCTCAATGTAAATCTTTAAGTTAAACCATTGAATAAATCAAAAGAACATGTCACATAATATTTTGAATAAATCCTGGAAAAAATCTAAATCAATCCTTTGACTTTAAATTAAATAAAAAAATAATAAACTACAGAAATTTCAATAATTAAAAGGATAATAGACTAAATATAATGGATAATCATTTAAGGTGGTGTTTAACATTACAGATAACAAAATTATCAAAGATTCCCCGGTTAAAATTTCTGATTCACACTTAAGTGAAGAAAAAAAGAAAGTCACTGAAAAACAAGATAACGAAAAAATTGAAACCTGTTACACTTGCGGTAAAAAGTTCGACATGAATAAAGAAGAAGGGGCCCGCTACCGTTACCAGAAATATCCTTTATGCGCATACTGTGCCGAATTTTATGGTTTTTACTTTGATGACCCTGAACAAAAAAGAAGGGAAAAATGATTCAAATTTATAATCCAAACTTATTTTTGATACACCCTGATATCCAGAACTTTTTTTAAAGATTAACTTATACAGAGCAGTATAAATAGTTTTAAAATTTGATAATCACCTTAAAAATAAGGAGAATGATGTTAAAAATACTTTAGGGAAAAATAAGGAGAGTAATAATTGATTGAATAATTATTAGTCCCCCAAATGCTTTTTAACCAGAGATATACCCCATTCTGCCATTTTAGTAGCATCATCAGTGTTTTTAGCTTCTGCGAAGCATCGGAAGATAGGTTCTGTCCCTGATGGTCTGATTATGATCCAACCTTCTTCCCGGAATATTTTAACCCCATCAGTGGTGTCAATCTCATATTCTTGAGTGTCTACGGCTATTTTATCCATGATCTCCTGTTTACGTTCATCCGGACATTCCACTTTCATCTTTACTGACTGGTAGGCAGGAAGTTCCGCCACCAATTGTGATAATGATTTTTTGGTGAGGGCCATGATTTCCACGATTTTAGCCGTGGATAGTGCGGCATCTCTTCCTAAAACAAAGTCCGGAAATATGAGACCTCCGTTTTCTTCCCCGCCAAATAATCCATCGCTTTCTTTGAGTTCTCGGGCCACTAGAAGGTCACCCACTCTGGTTGCCTTAACTGTTCCCCCGTATTCCTCAGCAATGTCATAGATAGCCGTGGAGGTGGCCACAGTGGTTACAATGAGTCCTCCCTGATTTTCAATCAGTAACTGTTTTTCTACCAGGGCGAAAGTTTTATCTCCCATTACAAAGTTCCCCGCTTCATCTATACAGATGGTACGATCAGCATCCCCATCATGGGCAATTCCTAGATCCGCCCCAGTGGCTTTCACTGTTTTAATGAGCTCCTGGAGGTTATCTTCAGTTGGTTCAGGGTTCCTTCCAGGGAAGAAGCCATCAGGCTGACAGTTTAAGGTGGTGACTTCACATCCCAGTTTGCGGAGAATATAAGGAGTGGTGGAACAGGCTGCTCCACTACCACAATCCACTATTACCTTGAATTTAGCGTTTTTGATGGCATCATGGTCCACGCGTTGGATAACTTCATCAATGTACTCATCAACCAGTCCCTGGTTGGTGATTACCTCACCAATCCCATCCCAAGCCACCCGGTCAGGGTTTTCATTAAAGTACATGTCCTCTATCTTGAGTTCCATGTCTTCAGCTATGCCAATTCCATCTTCGTCCACAAATTTAATTCCATTGTACTGCGGAGGGTTGTGGGATGCTGTGATTATAACCCCCCCATCGTAATAATTTCTTACGGCATATTGCACTGCTGGTGTGGGTAGTATTCCCAGATCAACCACTTGACAACCTGATGATAGTAATCCAGATATCACGGCGTGTTTTATGAGAGGGGTGGATGTTCGAGGGTCCCCTCCCACAGCCACCCATCCTTTGACCAGTGTTCCGTATGCTGCCGCCAATTTTGATGCAAATTCCGGTGTTAAGACTTGATTAGCGATTCTTCTGACCCCAAATGTTCCGAATAACTTTTTCATAAATGCACTTCCTAAAATTTCATTATAAATCTTGAAAACATTCCTAAATCTGTTAATTATGAATTATTTAGATTTTACTGATCTAATGACCCTTGATTTTTTTACTGATCCAGTATTTGAACCATATTTTCAATAAAACCGTGTTCAATTCCACCAGTAATGGCATGGTTTGTCACGTTAATATCCACTTCACTAGATATTTACCTGCCAGACTTTATAATCTTTGTTCTGGTAAACCATGGTGAAATAACTATGATGGACAATTGGCGACTGTACCACAAAGTATTCTATGTTATCCCTCATACAATCTTCTTTGGTGAAATTTCCACTGTAGTAAAGGTTTCGATCCAAAACTTTGACCATTCCAGGCTGATAACCCCCTGTGGAAACTGGTTGACGGGATATGGAAACAATAACCGGATCAAGGCCTTCGGTGAGTGACATTACTACCCCCTTACCATCCCCATTATCTGCAAACCATTGGGCTAAATCTCTTTGAGAGTCAGTTACCATGGGTTTTAATGATAATGCACAAAATACTGCGGAAAATAAAGATGAAATGATTAAAAGGGCAATTATTACCTTATATGCCTTTTGATATGCTGGTTTTTTATTTGAATAGATGTATTCCAGCCCCAATGCAGCAATAATCATCACTGGAAATACTGCGAAATTCAAGATCCGATCTATAAGTATGGAAAATCCCAGTAAATAGGCATTACTTAAGATTAAAGGGAATAAAGCCCAGATGATAATCAGAATATCTCCACGGGATAATCTATTATGCCATTTTTCCACATAATCCTTCTTAAGTTCATCATTTATCATGGAAACTACCCATAGAAATACGAATATAAGGGCCGGTACCCCCATGGTCTTATTCAAGATGCCCAAATACCCCACCGGTCCTAGGATAACCATCTGAGGATTGTGGAAGATGAACCCGTAGTGGATGATTAGGGGCAGCCACCAAATGGCAGCTACCATGAGAGTGAATCCCATGAAAAAACCCAATACCTTGTAATCAACCCTTTCATTCCGGAGTTTAAGTGCCAGTGTGAAAAGCAGGACCACCCCCAGCATTATTAATCCAGTTAAATTGTGAGTTAACATCATTAAACCACTTAGAATGCCTCCTAAAATGGCAAATTTAGCCCTATTTCCCCTCAGCGCAAGGTAATAAAGATATATTGCCATTGGGAATAATATTAAAGCCATGGTTTCTGGTAATGGTAGTATGGCACGGTGAAATAATACTGAGAAAAATAGGAAAAATCCGGCCAGTAAGGCCACCCTCAAGTTGTATAATTTACTGGTCACGAAAGTGAATGATAAAACCATGAAAAATGCAAAAATAGGCTGGAGATAACGGGATATCTGGAAAGGATCAACTTTAAAAACAGCGGCAGATGCTGCCAGAATATAGTGGAAAAGTGGTGGGTAAAATATTGGTCTTCCGAATGGTGCGTATGTCAATGGATCCCAAAATATGATTCCCTGTTCCAGGTAGAGTTTGGCCAGGTGCACATGATAGTGAATATCCCAGCTTAATGGCCATGGATACTTTAAAGTGGGGATTAAAGCAATAATAAACGCCAGAATAGCAGGGATCATCAACAAAAGAAACCTATTTTCGGTTATTTTTCCATATTCCATTTACACACCTAATGTCTTGTATGAAAAATGTATTAGAGCCTAAAAGTTAAAGAATATTCTAATTGGAAGTTATTGATTCAAATATTTAACAGGATCAGTGCCAGTGAAAACTGGCTTTTCTCGCAAGACTGGGAAATAGTTCATTGGAACACCATGACTTATATATCAAATGAAAATATCTAATTTATAATAAATATTATTGCTTACTTTGTACATCTTGTTAACTATCATTAAGATTCAGGATTTAAATGAGAATCATAACTATTATTCCCGCTTACAACGAAGAAACGGCCATATTAAACGTGGTTAAGGGTGTTAAAAAATACTCAGACGTGTTAGTTGTGGATGATGGGTCCACTGATAAAACCGCAATCCTGGCAAAGAATGTTGGTGCCACAGTTATTAAACATTGGAAAAACATTGGTAAGGGTGCTGCCATTAAAACCGGGTTAAAAAGTGCCATTGAAGATGATTATGATTTTATGGTTCTTTTGGATGGAGATGGACAACATGACCCCCAATGCATACCCTTTTTACTGGGGGGAATGGATGGTGTTGACCTGTTGATCGGTTCCCGCTTCCTGAACATGACCCCCCAGAACATGCCCCTCCAGCGCCGGCTTTCCAACGGAATAACCACCTGGTTGATAAGATTCATGACTGGTTATCATATCACCGACAGCCAGTGCGGTTTTAGAGTAATATCTAAGAAGGCAGCTCCATTTTTTACTGGAATATCCTACAATGACTATGTTTATGAATCAGAAGTCCTGTGTAAGGCATCTGAAAACGACTTGGTGGTTGGGGAACGACCCATACAGTGTATTTATGGTAATGAAAAATCCTATGTTCGTGCCAGACACGTGTTGCATTATTTGATGTTCACCCTGCGCCTACTGGTGCGTAAATTACTGCGGAGGATCTGAATTTGAAAAGATACTATGTTTTCCTGGTGAGCATTCTGCTACTGGCACTCCTGATAATCTGGATCGGCCCCCAAAAAATGTGGGATGTGATAAAAACTGCTAATCCCTGGTTAATATTACTGGCAGTTGGCATACACCTATTTGTAGTTTGGATACGTTCATTACGCTGGGGTTATATCATTAATCAACCTTGGGAATTTAAGAAGAATTTCATTGTCAAAACCATTGGACTTTTTGCAGGAAATTTCAGTCCCATGCGTACTGCAGGGGAAGTTTTAAACGCTGTGGCCGGTAAAAAAATCAATGGAATAACACTTTCAGAAGGTTTATCTGCAGGATTAACCGAAAGATTCTTTGACGGAGTTATCGTGGCTGTTTTATTAATATTATGCGCATTCTTACTCCCAAAAGTGAGATTAATAGCAATTATGGGAGTTTTAGCTTCTTTAGGACTTTTAGTAGTCATTTATCTAATCAACTGGAGAGAAGATACCAGTTTATGGATTTATCATCGTATTCATTCCATACTACGATTTTTACCTATCTCTGAAGAGGTGGTGGAGAATTTCTACCTAAAGTTCACTGAAGGACTGCGCAGCATGATCGAATACACCAAAACATTCAGCAGCTTCAAGAATCTGCTGGTTGTATTCTTATTTACAGCTGTTTCCTGGCTTCTGGAATGTGTGCGGTTATACGTTGTTTTTGTTGCTTTCAACGTTGAAATCAACTTCGTGGCCATCATCATCATCTTCCTCCTAGCTAACATCATTGGGATAGTATCCGCCCTTCCAGGAGGTATTGGTTCCATCGAACTATCACTCACTGGATTATTCGTGCTTTTCGGAATTTCCAGTGCATTGGGTGGAAGCATAGCTCTGGTCGACCGTTTAGCATCATTCTGGGTGGTAACTGCCCTGGGAATAATATTTTGCTCATATTATGCCCATGATATCCTGGAAGAGATTAAAGGATACACCCTTGGTTTGAAGTCTTCCAAAAAAGATTGACCGAAACATTCAAGGATGATATAACCGTTAGGATTGATGTAATAATCAAGACACCCCCTATTTTCAGATTGGGTGTAATTGTTAACGATTCCTTTTTCACGATTTTGACATACGATTTTTGAATTAGTAATATGGTTATTCTGCAAGATAGTACACTATTAATACATGATAGGTCTCATTGTACACTACACTGCTGACAAAGGTATCCACATTACTAATTCTATTCGAGAATAAAAACTTGATTTTTTTGGAAAATATCTTCAAAAATTGGCTTTGTAGAAACCATGTTTTTTTATTTGAAATTGAGGTTTTTTTGGTTTTTTTTGTAATAAAATAAATTTGTTAGTTTTAGGTTTAGTTTTTCCTATTTTCACTTGAAATTACACTTACATAT